>RRYU01000604.1_pt1 | contig 72877 bp, 69 predicted proteins | sample 2162651 | NCBI WGS metagenome assembly RRYU01 (sample SAMN10267283, study PRJNA491782) | microbial mat metagenome | isolation source: biomat in the production well | place: Japan: Minami-Kanto gas field, natural gas well KTG3 | collected 2017-06 | reverse complement strand
CCGATTCCCCCGCCCCGTGCAGGGGCGCGGGGGCCGCAGGCCCCCGCAAAACCTTCGTGTCGGCCCGTTGTGGCGGCAAAGCCGCCACAACGGGCCGACACGAGACTCCGGGAGAGGCAATGCCCCTCCCGACCACCCCACCTGAACGGTTACGTTTCCTCATATCAAATGTTCAACTATTGCTTAGGAACTGCTGTGATATACTGGAAGTTACTTCTCTTGTTGCTGTACTCTCTAGATGGCAGCCAGGCAAAATAGGCACATCACCAGTTGTTTTGGGATCACCTCTGTTACTTTCACTCCTTGTGCATAGCTGTGCTGCCGCGAAAGGTTTGCTTATGCTTGATTTCATGCGCCGTCTGTTTGGGAGTGATCCATCTGTGCCACCTGTCTTACGTCAGGAAGCACTATCCGGGCTTGATCACTATCATATGCGTGTAAGCATGATTGTGCATGATCCGGTACTGGAAGATGCTGGCGGATTGACGCTCAGTCGTTTTATGCGCTGGCAGAACCCGGATACGCTGGCTCGCCAGTATATTGACGATATGCGTGACTGTAGCGGTGGATTGGCACGCTATGAGATCGTTGAACGAATCCAGGTGGACGGTTATCCGGTCAAGGCCGACGGTTTTGCATATGACGATGATACCTATCTGCGGTGCTGGAAGCAGCGCGGTGGCTTTCATATGCCCGACAATGTCGATTATGGCCGACTGCTGGATGAATTCGATCTGATGGATAAGGTCAACCGTGAACTGATCGACGAAGTCTGGCTGTTTGCCTTTCCCTATGCTGGTTATTATGAGAGTACCATGGCCGGGCCGGGCGCGTTCTGGTGTAATTCCCCCCCCATTCCTTCATTTGCTTCAACAGGATCAAGTAGACGCCGTTTTGTGATTATGGGGTTTAACTTCGAGCGTGATGTCGGTTGTATGCTGGAAAACTTTGGTCATCGTACCGAGTCGATCATGCGGCATGTCTACCGGCAGCATCAAGGTGAACGTAACCTCTGGTCGCGTTTTACCCGCTTTGATCGGGATACACCTGGCCGGGCCGAGTGTGGCACGGTGCATTTTGCGCCCAATAGCCTGTCGGATTATGATTGGGGCAACCGGCGCAATGTTCTGTGTCGTGCGGATAGCTGGTATACCTTTCCTGATCTGACTGGTCAACCGCGACCAATGAACTGTAGCGAATGGGGCAACGGCGATATGCGTGCACACCATCTCTGGTGGTTGGATCATATTCCACGTGTTGCCGGTGAGACAGACAAAGTACGCAACAACTGGTGGCATTATATGCTTCTGCCTTAATACCCGTTGCTTAAAGCCGTTTGCAGATCGCTATAGGTGCGCATACCACTGAGATCGATGCCCAGGCTGACGATGGCCTGTGCAACTTCGGGGCGTACCCCGATCAGCACTACTTCGGCGCCTAACAACTGGGCCGCCTGTACCACCTTGAGCATACCCTGGGCCACCTGACTATCCACCATCGGCACCCCTGTGATATCTAGCAAGACCTGACGTGCAGAAGAACGTTCAATTGCCAGCAGTGCCCGTTCTTGAAGCATAGAGAGCCGGCTATCGTCTAACACGCCTACAATCGGCATGACCATGGTCGTCTCACTGATCGGTAGTACTGGCACACTCAATTCGCGGATGGCCTCGCGCTGGCGTTCATTTTCGGCCAGCAGGCGTTCCTGTTCATCAGCACGTACCTGCACTTCCTCTAGCACACGCTTGAGTTCCTGCGTACGACGCTCGACTGTATATTCCAACGAGTCTCGCAAGCTGCTTAACTCGTGCTGGCGGCTATGTGCATCTTGCAGAGCCTGCTGTAGCGTTGAGCCGAATACATCGATAAACAGGCCAATCAGACCAGCCACCATGATAAAGCCGCCGATCAGTCCAACCAGGTTCGATGACCCGATCGAGTTAGCCAGGGGCAGGTTCATACGACTCAAGATCGATACAATAGTAACACTGATTGTACTCAGTCCGATAGACAGAAATAGCCCCTGTCGACCTAGCAGCAACCCGGCCAGGGTAATTGGCACAGCAAAGGTAAACAAGACTGCGCCGCCCTGAGCAGGGCCAGTGAGATACAACAGGAACGACTGCATGATAATCAGGCCAAGCGTGGCAATATGAACTGATGTTTTGAACTGATCGCGGCGCAGGCAGAACCAGGCGATGAGCGCGACTGGCACGTTGACCAGAATGATGGCCGAGGTCATCAGCTTCAGACCTGATGCAATAGGAGTTAACAGCGGAATCAATGCACCGACTATCGAGACGCCAATCAGACCAAGCAACATGACTTGAATCAGTATGGCCTGCCGTTGTTCCAGCGCATCGTTGAGTTGTACAGCATGTAACCAGTGATAGAATCGGGTGATCATGTCACTTTCCTCCTCTGGGAGGAGTATAGCATATGCAGGGACATGATGTGCGGAGGGAAGGTATGCCAGGGTGTGACATACCGTTCTGCACGCAGGCTGTGGCTGGCTTGGGAGTACGGGAGCCATGCTGTCGCCAGGGGGATATGCGGGAGCCATGCTCCCGCATCCACAGCGACAACACACGAAAATGCCAGATAGTTGGTGCAGACACAGACGTCACACCGTCATAAGGACGAACCATCTCTCGCCCCTGCTGAAAACCTGGAATTGCCTGAATTGAAACATGCCGTAGGGTTTGTATCCAGCAACTAAAGAGTAGTATGCATCTAAGTTCCCACTACGCGACTCTGGAATGCTTTTTCGAGTGGTGTTGTGGCAGTCTGGCATAGCTTGTTGACACCAAGCTTCTGACAAACGACATCGCTCGTTTTTTCGGCCATCAAGCGAAAAGTAGTCAACTTGCCACCGACAATAGTTACCAATCCTTCGACACCATCGCGCCTGGCATGATCAAGCACATCAAACGTACGAGCAGCTTTACGGCCATCGACATGCTGGCCCTTTGCCGAATCAGCGTGGGTAGCCGGGTCGTAGAGAGGGCGGACACCGGCCCACTCACGCAGGATGGCGCCGTGACGAATACCTGGCAGAAATGTGGCTGTTTCGGCAATAATGCGCTCGCGCTCCCATGGTTCGATACGTGTGTCATCTGGCTTATCAGTTGGTACAGACGTTGTACCAGCCACGCCTGTATGTCCGAGTGGCACAAAGATATCACCATCGCCGGGAGGACGTAGCCGGTTCATAATCGTACTGGTCCAGCGTCCGTTGAAGGCCAGCATAGTACCCCGGCTAAGACTCATATTAAACTGTACGCCAGCCAGTTGCCCAATGTGGGCACTCCACGGTCCGGCGGCGATAACGGCCGCAGCACAGTGAATATCAAGTGTTTCGTCTGTGCGTAGATTGTGCAGACGTACGCCACTAATACGGTTGTCTTTTGTATGAAAAGCCGTAACCTGATGGTAAATAAGAAAGGTTGCGTCACAGGCTTCGGCGTTCTGGCGTAGGGCAGAGCAGAGGGCATAGGCATCGCAGGCAGCATCAGGTACCTCAAACACGCATGCTACGTTTGGATGCAGCAGCGGCTCGCGTTGGAGTGCCCGCGATGGGTTGATTCCGTGAATAGGAATACCAGCCTGTTTACAACCAGCAACCCATGTGTCAACAAAGATCTCGTCATCGCCAGGTGCCAGCACAAACAGGCCCCCGGTATCTTCAAGTGCATGCGCCGCGATATGTTGAATCGTGGTATGTTCTTGATAACATTCCTGAGCGCTCTGACTGTCGCTGGTGGCATAGCGAGCACCGCTATGCAGCAGGCCGTGATAGCGTCCAGAGGTACCTGTGGCGATATCGCCCATCTCAGCCAGAACCACACGTACACCACGCTGAGCCAGATCCCAGGCAACCCCTGAACCGGTTGCGCCACCACCTATAACGACTACATCTGTTTCCATACCAGACTCCTTTCCAGGTTTCTTGCGACAGTGCAATAGACTGGTGCCACAGTCGTGAATGCTCACACTGTAATGAACGATGACACACCATTGTGGAGGTCAGTCGGTTTAGAGCAGGGGTGGTGATACCAGATTGAAGCTTGCAGTATTATGACGAACACGAACCGGCAGTGGGCACATGGAGTAGAAAGAGTAGTGGAGATGATACACTACGCAAGACATCGTACAATGAAAGCATAGCAAAGCATAGCACTCGGAGCAGAAAGTCAGGCCCGCTCACCATACCAGCAGCATATTATTGACTGGCCTATAATAATGGTTAAATATATTTTAACATAAGAAACTTGAAAAAGGAAGAAGTGAAACATTTCGAGGAGAAACTATCACCTAATGTGAAAATAGGAGGGGCGAAACATCTTTCGCCCCTACAACGTCACCTTACCCAGTTCAGCCTCCAGGCGTTTGACAACGGTACGCAGTGCCTTGATGCGCGCAAAGCGCTTATCATTCGCCTCGATGATTGTCCAGGGTGCCGAGGGTGTAGATGTACGCAGTAACATCTCATCGGCGGCCTGTTCATAGCGGGGCCACTTTTCGCGGTTACGCCAGTCTTCGTCGGTCAACTTCCATGCCTTATAGGGTACATTCTGGCGTTCTTCAAAGCGGCGCAGTTGTTCTTCAGGACTAATATGCATCCAGAATTTACACATAATCGTGCCAAAATTGACGAGCTGGCGTTCAAACTCATTAATTTCGGCATAGGCACGCTGCCACTCATCAAGTTGGGCAAAACCCTCGATGCGCTCGACCAGGACACGCCCATACCAGGAGCGGTCAAAAATCGCGATAGCACCACGTGGTGGCAGACGTCGCCAGAAACGATAGAGATAATGATGCACACGATCATCGCCAGAGGGCGCAGCGATAGCATGAACGGTATAGCTGCGCGGGTCGATCTTCTCGGTGATACGCTGGATCACGCCACCCTTGCCGGCGGCATCCCAGCCCTCGAATATCAACACGACTGGTCGTTTCTGCTGATAGACCTGGAACCCTAGCAGGTAAAGCTTGGCCTGCAAGCGAGCCAGTTTGCGCTCGTACTTCTTTTCACTGATGGTCTGATCCAGGTCAATGCCGTGTAGAATGCCCAGCGTGGGCAATGTCTCGATCAGATCGGGTTGATGCGAATGTGTATTACCATTTACAGGTTGGATCGTATGATTTTCGCTGGCTTCAAGCAGTTCCTGGCGAAAAGCTATTTCATTATCGTCAAAGGCCGCATTCAACGTCACCGGATGCAGCGTTGCCATGCGACCGAGCCGAACTTCCAGCCGCCTGAGAATTGTCTCGAAGGCGGTAATATGCTCATAGCGTTTATCGGTAGCAGGCAGAATGATCCATGGTGCGTGGGGCTTATCGGTCCATACCATCAACTCTTTGATGACTGTACTGACTTGCTTATAGTGACGATTCTGCCAGCGATCTTCGTCGGTTACCTGCCAGGCCGTCACCGGATCAGATAATAGATTCTTGAGGCGACGTTTTTGTTCTTTTTTAGAGATATGCAACCAGAATTTTAAAATGACAGCGCCATCGTTAGCCAGGGTTCGTTCAAAGGAGACAATATCATCACACTGGTCACGCCAGGTATAGGGCGTATCCTGGTTATGTAGACGGTCGTGTAATACCTGGCGATACCAGGAACGATCAAAGATGCCCATCTGACCCTGGCGGGGCGTTTTGAGCCAGAAGCGGTGTAACCAGGGGTATTGCATTTCGTAGGTACGCGGAGGAGTGACTGGATGCACACGCAGACCGCGTGGATCCAGGCGGCGCATCAGGACACTGAGGGTATCGACTTTGAATGTGCCAGCCCAACCCTCAAAAACAATCAGCGTCGGCACGCGTGCTTCCAGCAGTGCTTGTTCCATATGGTACAGGCGCGCCTGTAGTTCGGGCAGGCGCTCTTTGTACTCACGCTTGCTGATTGAACGGTCTAGATCAATCTGATCGAGCATATAATTACCCGCTGGTGTAGTAGAAAGTAAAAAAGACACAGTTATACTGCCATGGGTTAGTGGCAGCTATATATTTCAACTTACGATAGATAAAATTTGCTTTATGATGGATAACTTCTATTATAGCATATCCTTGCCTGATGTGAATATGAATTTGACGCTGGTGCATTATGTCTGGTATACTTGAAACCTCAAGTTTCCACTTTGTGTACATGTTAGACATGGTTCACCATTCCTGTACTGTTTGGCTAGACGATTCGCCCTCACCCTCTCAGGGAGAGGAGGGAAATGGGGCATCCTGCTCCCTCGCCCCTGCACGGGGCGGGGGTGGGGGGTGGGATGACTCACGCGACCAATCCGCCTGTGAATGGTACCGTACAACTGGTTAGTCTGAAACCATGTCTGAGATCCTAGATTGCGAGAATAACAACGTGCGCACCCCTGAAACGATTGTGGGTCACCTCGCGCCGGATCTGGACTGTCTGGTGGCGATCTGGATTCTAGTGCGTTTTGGTGGTGTGGAGAACCCCAATCTGGCTTTTGTCCCCGCCGGGCGAACCCTGAACGACGAACCGGTTGATCAGGATGCAGGCATCATTCATGTTGATACAGGTGGTGGTCGCTTTGATCATCATCAGAATGCCGATCGTAGCCTGAGCGCAGCGGAACTGGTGCGCCGATCCTATGCTCCTTGCGATGAATCGCTTGCACGTCTGGTTGAGCATGTGACCCGCCTGGATCATGCGGATGTAGTTGATCCAGGGGCGGGTTCATTCTGTTTTACGATCAATGATCTAATAGCGGGCTACAATCTGCTCTTTCCCCGGCATCCTGGCCACGTTGCACGGATGATGTTGCCAAACTTTGATGCATGGTATGCCCACGAGCAACGTCAGATCCGCCTGGCGGATGCTTTTGATCGCCGATGGGAGTTTATCACGCGCTGGGGCCTGGGCATTGCAATGCAGAGCGATGAAGGTGGATCCAGTCGGCTGGCCTATAGTCACGGCGCGGTGCTATATGCCTATCGTGATGGGCGTGGCAATATGGGCATTGCTGCTCAGAGTCGCTCGGATGTTGATCTTGAGCCAGTATATGTCGATTTAAAACGGCTGGACGCCCGGGCAGACTGGTATTTGCATCCAAACCGGCGTATGCTGCTATGCGGTACAGCCAAGGCCCCCCCGCGTGAACCCTCGCGTTTAACCCTCGAAGAGTTGGTCGATGTGATTACGGGTGAGAAGGTTTGAGTTCAGGTCGTTCTGACGCTTGCTTCAAGAGGCTACATACTTCCTGGTCGCTAATCTGGGTGAAATTTTTGTACCACAGGCCAATCGCATGGAAGGGCTCCGGCATCTCAACTGCGATCAGATCATCAACCAGTGGGCGTATCTCGGCTATGGTCTGAGGTGCAGCAACGGGTACCGCAACGACAAGACGCGCGGGATTCTGCGCCTGGGCCGTTGCAATTGCCGCATGCATTGTGGTGCCAGTTGCCAATCCATCGTCTATAAGGATAACGGTCTGGCCGGATAGATTGTGCATAGGCCGGTTGCCTCGATAGACCTGTGCTCGTCGCGCCAACTCCTGCGTTTCGTCTGCCATAATGCGTTCGATGGCTTTTGGTGCAATGCCAAGTTCGTCGATCAATTCACGATTGAGGACGCACATGCCACCCTCGGCGATTGCGCCCATTGCTAACTCTTCACGGCCCGGCACGCCCAGTTTGCGCACAAGCAGTATGTCAAGGGCAGCACCGAGGCGGCGTGCTACTTCAAAGGCAACCGGGACACCGCCACGCGGTAGCGCCAGGATTATCAGGTTGGGATCAGTCGCGTAGGTGTGCAGTTGATCCGCCAGTGCCTGCCCAGCCGTAGCACGATCAGGGAAACATTGTCCCGCACTACCAAACAACCAGTCTTGAAGTATAGAGTTTGCCATTGTATTCCTCTTTCTTGGGTTTATAGCTGTAGGGCGTAAAACCCAGGTGCTTCTAGCCCAGGGCTAGAAGCCCTTCATATGCTTTAGCCGCTTGAGATGGTTTGTGGTATAATCCCTATCAGTACATTTGTACGTTTTCAACTAAATCGTGCTGGTTCCGGCAGGCAATCCGCTGTCCGGTAAACGGTTCACGGTCATGTGGTACGCTGGTTCGGCGGAAGGAGCCAACCTGAGAGTCAGGACAGACAAGCGTGTATCAGGCCACATTCTTTGCTCCTTTTTTTTGCTGTGGGACGACACAGCATGGTTATAATCCCTAGAAGCCCACGTGCGTATAGCCGTGGGAGTAGTCACTTTACCCCCTGTCCATAGGCGCGTGTGATGACAACTTCGGCTGCGGCCATGCTGTCGCTGGTAGGGCGATTCGCCAGGTAGGCAGCGGCGCCATCCGGCCCACGATAGCGGGTAGCTAACCTGCGGCGTAGCTCGTTGCTGGGTGGGCCAAGTGTCACGGTTCCGCGTACGGTCAGGTAACGGATCTGATCTTCCACTGTGATTGTAATCTGCGGGTTCAGGCGGAGATTGCGCGCTTTGACACTCTGGCTGCCCAGGCTGAAGCGGATAATATCTGCATGCTCTTCTAGCAAATACCAGACCACGGTTTGCTGAATGGTGTGATCCGGGCTGAGAGTGGCAATCACGGCATAGCGTACTTCCTGTAGAAATGTGCGCTGCGATGGTGTAAGCGGCATTGGTTGGCCTTTCTTGCTGTGTTTTCTTCAATCATGTTCAATTTCGGACGCAAGCTGGTGTAAAAATGTGCGCATATAGGCTGTACGTGCATGTGCCTCGGCGCGGCCAGATGGTGTTTGCATCATATCAGCCAGGTGCAATAGCTTGGTATAAAAATGATCTAGCACGTTGATTGTATCATCAAGTGGACGATTGAGGGCAAATGGTTCTGCTGGATCGTACAGGCCTTTGTTCAGTGCGCCGCCTAGCATCAGGCAGCGGGCAATGCCGATGGCGCCCAGGGCATCGAGCCGATCGGCGTCTTGAACGACCTGAGCTTCAATTGTGCGTGGGGCGATCCCGGCAGAGAAGCTATGCGCGGCGATGGCATGTTCAATGGCTGGGATATATGCTTCAGGATAGCCAGCCGTGTGCAAGAAAGTGCCAGCCGTCTGCGCTGCCAGCGTCGATGCCTGGCTGCGTTGAGGTGAGTCTTTGGGCACTACGATGCAGTCGTGCAACCAGGCGGCGGGCAGCACAATCTCCAGGCTAGCCCCCTCGGATATCGCCAGAGTATGGGCATTGGCGACAACGCGCTGGATATGCGCCAGGTCGTGGGCGGCGTCGCCAGGTGACTGTTGGGCCAGGAAGTGTATGAACTGGTTTTCCCAATGTATTAGCATCAGAGCAGTAGATCGTATATTGCAAGATGCCAACTTCCTGCCCTTTGAGGATAATGATAGGGATATTGCTATTGGCGAGAAAGATAGCGTGGCCATTTATTTATGGTGTTATGTTATGGTACACGAGATATGCACAAAATACCAGGAGAGATGGTTTCGTGACTGTTCAGAGTTAGGATAAAATGCCTGGAAATGGGGGGCATCGCTCGCATAAGTCAGCGCAAGCCACGCGCACGCATTCCATACAGGTTAACATGGGGCTGTCCGGTGTATAATAGGGCACACATCGTTTTATTTGATCAAGGAGTCGCCGCGATGGATGTCTTCACCATCCGGGTGATCGCTGCTGCGATTATTCTGGCATTGTTGATCTATCAGGCACGTCAGGCCAGTCCTGGTTCGCATCGGCGGCGGGCGTTTATGCTGGCGTCTGCTGGTCTAGGGTGTTTTCTGGTAATCAACGGCATGATTGTGTTCGGCGTGAATCCCGGATTGCTGTCTGGCCCTATGGTTACGCTGGGCATTGTGTTGCTGGCGGCCAGCATAGTTTTTCTGGTGCTGGCCTGGCGCAAGGGTGAGCTACGTGAGCAGATTCAGCGGATGAATCGGGCAATAAATGAAGAGCGTACGCGGCGTGAGGAGTGAACATGAAAACAGATTTAACCATCATTGGGCAGCATGCCCGTGCGGCGGCGCACCGCCTGGCGGTGGTGAGTCGGGCGCAGAAGGATGCGGCCTTGCATGCGATGGCTGATGTGTTGCTAGAGCAGCAGGCGGCTATTCTGGCGGCGAATGCGATCGATATGGACGCAGCCCGTGCGGCTGGCACCAGTGCGGCATTACTGGATCGTATGCTGCTGACGCCCGAACGTCTGGCGGCGATTGCTGCTGATACACGCAGCGTGGCTGATCTGGACGATCCGGTGGGCGCGGTGTTTGATGCGCGTGAGCTGCCCAGTGGCCTGCGGGTGCATAAGCGCCGTGTGCCGCTGGGGGTGGTCGGGGTGATTTATGAGGCCCGCCCGAATGTCACGGTTGATGTGGCGGCGTTATGCGTGAAGTCTGGCAATGCGGTGATTTTGCGCGGGGGCAGTGATATTGTCCATAGTTGTGCGGCGATCACCGGGGCAATTGCAACGGCGTTGCAGCGTGCTGGCCTGCCAGTTGATACGGTGCAGAGTATTACCGACCCGGATCGCGAACTGGTGCGCGAGTTGCTGCGGCTGGATCAGTATGTGGATATGATCATTCCGCGTGGGGGGGCGCAGTTGCACCGCTTCTGTCGGGATCATGCCACGATACCGGTGATGACTGGCGGTCTGGGGGTGTGCCATATCTATGTGGATCATACGGCTGATGTAGAACGATCCGTGCCGCTGATCTACAATGCCAAGGTACAGCGTCCCAGTGTCTGTAATGCGCTGGATACGCTGCTGGTAGAGCGTGAGATGGCAGCGCGTCTGTTGCCCGCTGTGGCGGCGTCTCTGTCTGCGGCGGGTGTGGAGCTACGGGCCGATACCGAGGCGCTGGCGATCCTGGCTGATGCGCCAGGAGCGGGCGACTGGAAGCTGGTGGCGGCCAGTGCCGAGGATTTTGGCAATGAGTTTATGGCTTTAATTTTGTCTATCCGCGTGGTCGATGGCTTAGAACAGGCTATCGAGCATATTGCTACCTATAGCACCGATCATAGCGATGCGATCCTGACAAATGACGCAGCGGCAGCAGCCGAGTTTCTGAACCGGGTTGATAGTGCGGCGGTGTTTGTGAATGCCTCGACCCGCTTTAACGATGGTGGTCAGTTTGGCCTGGGGGCCGAAATTGCGGTCAGTACCATGAAGCTGCATGCGCGCGGGCCAATGGGCCTGCAGGAGTTGACGACCTATAAGTGGATCGGTGAAGGTGATTATCTGGTGCGGGCGTAGCAGCCTGAGCGCAAAACGCAAAGCGCAAAGCGCAAAGCGCAGCCTGAGCGCAGAGCGCAAAGCACAGCTTGAGCGCAAAGCGCAGCGCAAAGTGCAAAGTGCGCCTGATATGTATGGTTCGTCTGGCCAATCAGAATGCTGGGGAGATCGGGTGCAGATAGTTCAAATCCTGTGCGCAGGCTAGCGTCTAACAAATACGAAGGAAATTGGCAATGAATGTGTTTGCAATTTCCACCGTTGTTTCAGCGGAAGAGTATCTGGAACATGAGACTGTAGCAGCCGAAAAAAGTGAATGTCAGGAACCCTGGGCTGAAGCGCCTGGGCGTGTGGAGGTACTCCACGAGCCGTCCTGACCAGTTCTCGTCCTGCACAGGACTCCGTTTCGTGGGTCACGACAGCATCCGGTGCGTTGCCAGCCGGATGCTCTGTCGCCCGTCATCACACCTGCCTGGGGCAAGGGTAGGAGGTGGCGGGCACGACAAGCCCGCGAGACATAAACGAGGCGACCCTTACCCCCGCGAGGGGAGCGTGGAGTAATCTGCACTATGTCACGTGTTTTTGTCATCAGTAGCGACGGGCATCCACTTGACCCCTGCCATCCGGCACGAGCGAGGCAGGTACTCACGCAGGGGAAGGCGGCGGTGTTTCGCCGCTATCCGTTCACGATCATCCTGAAGAATCGCACAGCAGCGGGCAGTGTTACGCATCCGCATCGGGTCAAACTCGATCCGGGAAGCAAGACAACCGGCATCGCGGTGGTCGCGGAGACAATGCCGTTGCATCGTATCTATCGACGGGTGGAAGGTACATGAGTCCAACTCTTCATCTCACTCTGGCGCATCTGTATCCTGAACAGATGAATATTTATGGCGACCGGGGCAATGTGATTGCACTGGCGCAGCGGTGTGCCTGGCGTGGCATTGATCTGCGGGTGCTACCAGTCGGGCCGGGGGATACGGTCGACTGGAGTGATATCGATCTGGTCTTTTTTGGCGGTGGGCAGGACAGTGGTCAGTCTTTGATCGCGGATGATTTTTTGCGGCGTCAGGGTGAGCCATTGGCCCGATCCATCGAGAATGGTCTGGTGCTGTTGGCAATCTGCGGCGGCTATCAACTGCTAGGGCACTATTTTCTCACCCACACGGGCGAGCGGTTGCCTGGCGTGGGCGTGCTGGATGTGCATACCGTGGGGGGCAAAAAGCGCCTGATTGGCAATATTGTGGTTGAGGCCACCCTGGATGATCCTGGCGACAATCAGGTAGGCGGGGCAGCAAAAGTCCATCTGGTGGGTTTCGAGAATCATAGTGGACGAACGTATCATGGTGTGCGGGTGCGCCCGCTCGGGCGGGTGCTGGTGGGCCATGGTGACAACGGCGAAGATGGTGTGGGTGGTACAGTGTATTGCAATACGATCGGCTGTTATCTGCATGGTTCGCTGTTGCCCAAGAATCCGCAACTGGCTGACCATATGTTGCGCCTGGCCCTGGCGCGGCGTTATGGTGATGCTGTGGCCCTGACGCAGCTTGATGATACGCTGGAACTTCAGGCTCAGCAGAGCATGGTGCGGCGGTTACTATAAATGTAAAGCGTCTGAAGTAAGGGGATTACGTATGTTACGTCAGAAGATAACGACAGTCAATAATATGCCTGTACTTCTGCTAACACCCGAGATGCTTGATCAGATGGGTGTTGCGATCGGTGATGATGTTGAGATTACGCTCTTGAATGGTGCCGTGATTCTGCGCCCTCTGGCGGGAATAGAGCGGGAACAGGCAGTTGCGAAGCTTACTCAATCGCTGCTCGAACGCCGTCAGCATGTGTATACTGCATTGGCCGAAGATCTGACAGAATGAGGACTGCCATGCTTTTCTTGCGCCGGCACGAAATACTTGCATTGCACATACAACTTATCAAGCGCTTTGGTGGTCATGCTTATTTGCGCGACGAGGGAGCTATCGAGTCGGCGCTTGCGGCGCCTATTCAGCGTGTTGTACACGAGGATGTGCGGCTGTCGGTGTGTGCTGCAACGTATGCGTATCATCTGACGCATGCCCAGGCGTTTGTCGATGGGAACAAGCGGGTAGCGGCGGCGGCAACTGAACTATTTCTGGAAATGAATGGGATGCGTTTTGTGGCGACGGACGAAGACATCATCGATCTGTTTTTGCGTATTGCTACAGGCGACCTTACGCGTGACGCTGTTGAGCAGTGCTTCCAAAGATGGGTTGTGTCTGATGGAAAAATAGCCAATGGAGGGTAGGGGCGACTGGCCGGTCGCCCCTACGGCCCTATCTTTATGCCGACCGTGTGCGGCGCAGCCACATGGATAACTAATGTGAAAATAACCGACGGACGGTAGGGGCGGTTCGCGAACCGCCCCTACGGCCCTATCTTTATGCCGACCGTGTGCGGCGCAGCCGCATGGATAACTGATGAAAAATGGCCGATGGACAGTAGGGGCGAAACATTTTGTTCGTGCGAATAACGAATGGGTCAACCAGACGCCCTCGCCCCCCTGCCTCCCTCTCCTTCAGGGAGAGGGGGGAGATGGGGCGTCCTGGCGGCACACGCGGAGCGTGTGCCGCCAGGACACCCCGTCTGATTCCCCCGCCCCTTGCAGGGGCGGGGGTTAGAGGGTGGGATGATTCACGCCACCAATCTGTCTGTGATAAGTAACGTACAATTGGTCAATCTGAAACCTTGTCTAACAACATCTTTCGCCCCTGCAAATCTCTTGTACATAAGGAATCTCTATGCTCATTGATGCCCTTGGTCGTTCAATAGAACTTTCTGCTGCACCGCAACGGATTGTTTCGCTGGTGCCGAGCCTGACAGAGTATCTATTTGAGATCGGGGCAGGTGCGCGTGTGGTTGGCATTACGGACTATTGTATGTCACCGGCGGAACATCTAACCAATATGCCCAGAGTTGGTGGTACCAAGAATCCGGGTCGCGCCAGGATACGTGCCCTGCAGCCAGATCTGGTACTGGCGTCCAAAGAAGAGAATCGCCAGCACGATATTGGCTCACTGGAAGCCGATGGCATACCGGTGTATGTCACAAATATTGAGAGCGTTGCGGGGGCGGTAGAGCAACTGGCTGTGCTAGCCGATATTCTTGAGGTTGGCAGTGCTGCTGCTGTTCTGCTCGACAGGCTGCGCGAGGCGCTTGACCAGGAACATGAAACGTCTGGTCGGTATAGACCGCGCACGCTGGCCTTTATCTGGCGCGATCCCTGGATGGCTATAGGTCGGCAAACGTATGCCGCTGACCTGTTGCGGATATGTGGCGCGGATAATCCGGCCATACAGCTTGTAGGACGTTATCCGCGTGCTGCGCTAGCCGCGTTTATGCGGCTTGATCCCGAGATTATTCTGTTGCCGGATGAACCGTATCATTTCAGTTCAGACGATCAAACCGCATTCGCGTCTTTTGGGCCAGTGGCGGCTGTGCGTACAGGGCGTATTTATCTGTGTGATGGGCAATTATTAACCTGGTATGGTTCCCGTACTGTCGAGGCATTACGTGTTTTCAGGGCGTTGTTAAGTTAGACATGGTTCAGGTTTACTTTACAGGTTAGTTGGACGATACGCCCTCTCTCCCCATCCCCCCTCCTCTTAGGGGTGGGGGTTTTCCGATGATGCCGGTGCCAAGCTGGATACCCCACCCCCCTACCCCCTCCCCTTCCAGGGGAGGGGGAGAAGATTCAGCGATGTGACGCAGCGGCACAGCCGCTGCGTCACATCGCTAGGATGATACCCTCCTTTCCCCATAGGGAAGAGGACTCACAGGGGTAGGTTTTTCGATGGATGGCGTTCCAACGCGATCCGTAGGGACAGGCGTCTGCCTGTCCGTGGGGACGTGTGCCGCATCAGGACGCCCTGCGGACGCGCAGAAGCGCGTCCCGACGGAAAAACCTACCCGTGAAAGATATCCTCCTCTCCCTCAGGGATAGGGGGCAGGGGGTGAGGGCGTTTGGTTCACCCAGACGTTATTCGCGCTAACAAAGAAGTGTTTTCGGTGTGGTGTGGTGGCTTTGCCACTACACCACACCGAAAACACTATAATCTTGACGGGGCGCAGCCCCGCCGGTAGCCGTGGATGGCAGGAAGCCGTTATCTCTAGTTATCTCTACCGCATCTGAGTCTAACGCACAATCACGGGTGTGCCCTGGGGTGCCCACTGGAACAGGAAGTGCGCATCGTGGGGCGCAACCCCCACACAGCCGTGACTATGGCGCTCGCCTGTGCCAAAGCGGTCGTGCCAGTAGACACCGTGGATGGCAAAGCCGCCCCAGTAGAACATCACAGCCGGCACATCGGGAACATGCCAGCTTTCGCCATTGTAGCTGCCGCTCAAGGTTTTTTGCTGATAGCGCGCATAGATGCGCCATGCGCCGGTTGGCGTTTCAAAACCGTCTTTGCCAGACGATACGGGCGCATCAAGGATCAGTTCGTCGCCCTGGTAGGCTGAAAGCCACTGCCGTGCCAGATCTACTTCAATACGTTTAGGGGCGGGTGGATAGATATCGGATGGAGCTGGCGGAAAGGGGGCATACAGTGGCTCAATCGCGTCAATCCAGGCTGCATCGGTGCCGATATTCGCACGGCGCACTGCCCAGTCATGTTGTTCTGCAAGATTGAGCAGCAGCACAGTCCGGTCGAATGCCTGAACCACCAGGCGTGTTTCGCCAGCATCGGTGGGCACGACAATATGGAATGCCTGGCTGATCGGCAAGCCGATGTCATGCACCCAGTCGCCGGGAAAAAGCGACGCCCGTTTGATATAGGTCCAGAACTGATAGGGTACGATATAGCCGGGTACTGGCGTAAGCGCATAGTCAGCCGGTATAAACACCCCCGTGTCGACATATGCCACACCGCCACTAAAGCCCTCGGGAGGGGCAAGCCTCGCGCTATACTCTTGCAATGCGCCATATGTTACCGGCAGGCCGTCTATCGCCATCCAGGGCGCATTAGCAATCAGCATGTGGGTCAGAGGCGTATAGCCGACTGCCTCGGCGGGATTGTCGGTCAGGTGGCGATGATCTTCCAGGCGTCCCTTTTCGAAATACTGAACGCGTACTCCATCGATCTCATAGACCGGCGAATGCACCTGTCCTAGCGTTTGTGCGCCATGGTGCTTCCAGTAATACTCGGCAAATGGTTCAGCAATCAATTCCTGCGCATATGCCTGGGGTGTTACCATCGGTACAAACGACACAAAGAGCGTACAGAGCAGCAGTGTGCGGATAATTGGATAGCGGAATTTCATAGTGATAGATCTCCATGCGCTTTGTATACCGCCAGCATGAAAAGCACTCCCCCTCTCCCTGAGGGCTTATCATTACCCGCAATTCTACCGCATCCTGATGCGGTAGAATTGCGGGGTGACGCCTCCCCAGGGGTTCGGGCGGGGCGTAGCCCATATGTATCACGTTACGCCTCCCGGCGGGGGTTTGGGGGCCTCCGGCCCCCAAAGCATGTCGTTGTTTTAGGGCTACCACCCTACAGGTGATGCGTATGAGCTTCCGGCCCCCGCAAGCCCCCCGCGTAAGGGAGAGATGGGACGTCCTGAAACCATGTCTAATTGTCTTTAAATATCGACAGATCGTAGAAACGCGGCACTTGATTCGGGTAAGGCAGGATTGATATACATACCGCTGCCCATCTCAAAGCCAGCCGCCCGGTTAACACGTGGCACCAGAGAAACATACCAGTGAAAATAAACGCTGCCTGGTTCTTTGACTGGCCCGGTGCGGATGATCAGATTATAATCGGGGTCGCGTAAGCCGATATAAATTCGGCGTAATACTTCGTTGATCAGGCTACTGAGAGCTTCCAGTTCGTCGGGTTGGGCTTGTAGAAAGCAGGCTCGATGCTGTCGTGGCAAAATCCAGATATGAAAAGGTGATAGAGCAGCATAGAGGACAAATGCCACAAAATACTCGTTACTGGCGATAATGCGTTCACGTCGCTGTTCTTCCTCGTCGAGCATATGGCAAAAAACACATGTGCCATTGTCGTCGAAGTAGCGCCGTGCTTCATCGATGCGGCGACGGATGCTGTTGGGCACTACCGGCAGGGCAATAATCTGGCTATGCGGATGTAGCAGCGAAGCCCCGGCACTCTCACCATGATTTTTAAAATAGACGAGCTGCTCGATGCGGATATCCTGGCTGATCGCATCGCCGCGTCGTTGAAAAGTTTCCAGAATCATGCGGATCTCGTTATGGGCCATCAGAGCTATAGTTGTATTATGGCGCGGATGTTCAACAACAATTTCATGATAGCCTACACCCGCAATTCGGCGTTGCACACCATCGAATATGCGCGTAAGCAAGCCTTGTTCGGCCAGGGCTGGAAACTTGTTTCGCACAACCCGTGTTTGCCAGTCACCGACTTCCGGGTAACGGTCTACCTCTAGATCTAATTCTTCATTGCCAGGACAGAATGGGCATTCTGCTTCGTGGGCATTGCGTTCATTCGTAAGCATACGATAAGCAGGGCCAGCAAACGCATTGGGACGTTTGGCTCGTTCGCTGGCAATAATGACCCATTCTCTGGTTGCAAGATTTTGGCGTAGCTCAGGCATGACTGACTCCTACTATGATGCGTCGAACGCCTCTGTATGTCCTCGGCAGTCAGATCATAATAGCACACTGGACGTTATTGTCGGCTGCCTACCTGGATATTATGGCCAGATGGCCAGAATCGCATCTGATTGTATTGACAGCAGATGCAACGCAGCGTGTAACAATATATATATGTTAGACATGGTTTCAGATGAACTCATTTTACTTTACATATCACAGACGGATTGGTTGCTTGAATCACCCCACCCCCTAGCCCCCGCCCCTGCAAGGGGGCGGGGGAACCGGACGGGGCATCCTGGCGGCACACGCGGAGCGTGTGCCGCCAGGATGCCCCGTTTTCCCCCTCTCCCTTAGGGAGAGGGGGCAGGGGGTGAGGGCGTATCGTCCAACTAAACTGTAACGTAAACATGAACCATGTCTTAGCGTGCATACGCGGTGGGTCACGTAAGCCAGTGCTGGGAGCGAGGGCGTCCCGCCCTCGCTCCCAGGTTAACCCGAATCGTATTCGCGCTAACCAATATATTTGGAAGAGACGTGTATCTATCAGTGTAGCATAGTCTGTGTGCATGGATATGAACGATTCGCATATCTCAGGCAGCTTTGTTACAATGTCGAACAGTTTCCTCTGGATAAAGGTGCATAGTGACTCATCTGACTGACGAGGTTCGTCCGGTTGTGCTTGAGGCACGCGGTATTACCAAGCGTTTTCCCGGCGTTATTGCCAATAACGACGTCTCGCTGCGCCTGCACCAGGGCGAACTTGTCTGTCTGCTGGGTGAAAATGGGGCGGGCAAATCGACCCTGATGAATATCCTCTATGGCCTGTATCGGCAGGATGCTGGCGAGATCCTGGTGCATGGTCGGCCTGTCCAGGTTGATTCCCCCCATGAAGCCATTAACCTGGGTATTGGGATGGTGCATCAACATTTTCAACTGGTGCCGGTGATGACGGTAGCCGAAAATGTGATGCTCGGCAATGAGGTTACCCGCGGCCGTTTTTTTCTGGATCGACGGCGGGCGGCGCAACAGATCCGCTCGCTTTCGCAGCAGTACGGGTTGGCGATTGACCCCGATGCGCTGGTGGCGGATCTGCCGGTTGGCGCTCAGCAGCGGGTTGAGATCTTTAAGGCGCTCTATCGCAATGCCGAGATTTTGATTCTGGATGAACCGACTGCGGTGCTCACTCCGCAGGAGAGCGATGATCTGTTTGCGGTGATGCAGGCGTTGACCCGGCGCAACAAATCGATCATTTTTATTACGCATAAGCTGCGTGAAGTGCGCAAGGTGGCTGACCGGATTGTGGTGTTGCGGCAGGGCCAGGTTGTGGGCGAAACGGTGCCTGATCAGGCTAGCGAAGCCGAGCTGGCCGCGATGATGGTCGGGCGTTCTGTGTTGCTGCGCGTGAATAAGCAGCCTGCTCAGCCCGGCAATGTTGTGCTGGATGTCCAGGCGGTGCATGTTCTGGATGATCGCCAGCATCTGGTGGTCAATGGAGTTGATCTGCAGGTGCGTGCTGGCGAGATTCTGGGTATTGCTGGCGTCCAGGGCAATGGTCAGACTGAACTGATCGCTGCGCTGACCGGGTTGCGGCAGCCAGCTTCTGGCACTATTGCCATCCTGGGGCAGCAGGTGGCCGGAAGCACGCCCCGTCGCATCAGTGAGCTCGGTGTGGCCTATGTACCGGAAGATCGGCAGCGCGAAGGATTGGTGACATCGTACCCGCTTACCGATAATGGTGTGCTGGAATTGTACTATCGTGCCCCGTTTGCCCAGGGACTGGTGATCAATAAACAGGCATGTGTAGATCATGCGCAGCGTCTGGTTGAAGAATTTGATGTGCGTGCGCCGGGAGTGCATGTAGCCGCCAGCACGTTGAGCGGGGGAAATCAGCAGAAGTTTATTGTGGCGCGCGAGTTTAGTCGCCCGATCAAGCTGTTGATAGCCGCCCAGCCGACCCGTGGCATCGATGTTGGCTCGATTGAATTTATTCATCAGCAGATTATACGCAAACGCGATGAAGGTGTGGCTGTGCTGCTTGTGTCGTCTGAACTAGACGAGATAATGGCCCTATCTGACCGAATTGCGGTGATGTATCACGGGAAAATCGTGGCTGATCTGGATGCAGCGCATGCTAATCGCGAGGAATTAGGCTTGTTGATGGCTGGTGGATCTACTGTGAAAATAGAATAGCACCGACATCGTGCTGGTGGGCATTCCGGCGATGGGTAGGGGCGACCGGCCGGTCGCCCCTATATGCCTCTTTCATCCCAACGTTGTGCGGCGCTGATGTGAACAGCGGAACATAGAAAGGTAGCAGAACGATCATGACAGCCCCTGCCACGCCTGACCCACGGTTGCCTGCGCCCTCACGGCCATCACAGATTTATCAACGGTTGTCGCCTGTGCTTGTTCCGGTTCTGGCTGTATGTACTGCTTTGCTGGTTGGCGCAGTGATCATCTGGCTTACCGGGGGCGATTGGCGGGCGGCGTATATTGGATTGTGGGAAGGATCGTTTGGCTCACTGGCAGCGATTGAGCGCACGATTGTGCGCTCGACGCCATTTATTATTGCGGGACTGGCGGTTGCGCTGGGGTTTAAAGCGGGGTTATTTAATATTGGGGCCGAAGGACAGCTTTATGCCGGTGCATTATTGGCAGTTGTGGTGGGGACGAGCGTGACTGGCTTGCCAGGCTGGTTGCATATTCCCCTGGCGATTGCTGCTGGTGGCCTGGGTGGCTTTATCTGGGGCGCTATTCCGGGCTATCTCAAGGCGCGTACGGGGGCACATGAAGTGATCAATACGATCATGCTCAACTTTATCGCCCTGCGCTTAACCGACTGGCTGATCAAGAGCAAAGAGCCGTATCTGCTGGGCGATCCGGCTGACGCAAGTGGAGCACGTACACGCTATATTGCCGAGAGTGCGCAACTGCCAGCTATTCCAGGTACGGATCTTCATCTGGGCATTCTGCTGGCTCTGGGGTTGGTATTTCTGGTCTACTGGGTACTGTATCGTACCACTTTTGGCTTTGAGTTGCGTACGGTTGGTGTGAATCCGGCCGCGGCGCGCTATGCCGGTATCAAGGTGTCGCGGATTATTGTGCTGGCGCTGGCACTAAGTGGCATGCTGGCAGGTCTGGCCGGTGCTGGTGAAGTGCTGGGCGTGGAGAATGCGCTCAGAACAGACTTTTTTTCCGGGTTGGGATTTGATAGTATCGCGGTGGCTCTGCTGGCGCGTAGTAATCCGCTGGCGATCATACCATCCGGTATCTTGTGGGGTGGGTTGCTTACTGGTGCGCGGGTGATGCAGGTGCGTGCTGGACTATCGATTGATATGATCAAGATTGTGCAGGCCTTGATCATTATGTTTGTAGCCGCCGATCAGATTGTGCGCTGGTTGTATCGGTTGCCGAGGCATAAAGGGCAGGACGAGACAATTTTTTCGCGCGGGTGGGGATCGTAATCCTGACGTGGGGGCTTGCGGGGGCCGGAGGCCCCCGCAAAAAAAAGTATGTTCGGTTCGTTTTGGCGGCATTGCCGCCAAAACAAACCGAACATACATGATATAGGCGGGGCGCAGCCCCGCCCGAACGCCCGGGGAGGCGACATGCCGTACATTGTACCGCATCCTGATGCGGTGCAATTGTGGGTAATGATGGTTTGAGACAGGCGATTCTAACTTTACAATCGGCGTAGGGGCGACCGGCCGGTCGCCCCTACTGAGCGCCATAAAGGACTGTTCCAACTGTACAGTAAATCTGAACCATGTCTCTGTGGTGAATCGCTTCCCCACGTGTGAACAGGTACGTAACTCCTGTTATTTGAAAAACAATGAAGCGACACCTTTTCTACGCCTCCTCATGACATCAAAGCAGTTGCTGGTTGCGTTCGGCTGTGTGTTGAGGGAGCCAGAGCTTCGGGCGCAAAGGTCGTATCACATGAGGGTGCAGCATTGTCTTCGTAGAGACGCGCCAGCGTTTGCATACCGCGATACTGGAGCGCCTTGACTGCGTTTTCAGATCGTCCAATCTGGCGGGCGGTTTCCTCGATAGAGTATTCCTTGATGAAACGCAACAGAATAACCTGTCGCTGGCTTTCGGTAAGATAAGCCAGATTGCGGCGTAATTCTTCGTGGTCAAGCTGTATTTCGAGTTGCTCTTCAGGCCCTTCATATGTGGCGATCCAGGGTTCCAGCGGCAAATATTGCCGCCGGGAATGTCGTCGCAGCGTATCGATAGTTTTGTCGTGGGCAATGCGATAGAGCCATGCAGAGAGCGGCCGACCACGATCTTCATAGCGATCCATATTTTCGAGCATACGTACAAACACATCGGAGCGCAGATCCTCAGCCAGATCGACATCACCGACATGGCGGTAGATATAGCGGAAAATCCCAGGGGAATAGCGCTCGTAGATGCAGGTAAGCGCACTCGGATCAGCCTGTTTGGCCCGACTGATCAACTCCAGTTCATCAATGGGAGGGTTCATTGTAGCTACTCCGGCGTTAGGTGCGGGACGGTGACGTAGTAGTATGCTGACAGGAGTGCATACCGGCATACAGTATAACATGAACTACTGTGAAAAAGGTATTAATCTCGTTAAAAACAAGTGATGAAACCGTTGATCAGCAGGATGTGCTACAATGCAGATACTATGGAACATGAACGAAACAACATGATCCGCACCCAGCTTATGCGTCGTGGTATTATCGATGATGCTGTGTTGCATGCCATGGAGGTTGTTCCGCGTCACCTGTTTCTGCCCGAAACGCTGCAGCGCTATGCCTATGAAGATCGCGCCCTGCCTTTGTGTGAAGGGCAGACAATATCACAGCCGTTTATTGTGGCCCTCATGGCCCAGGCGCTCGAACTACAGGGGCATGAACGTATCCTGGAAATTGGCACCGGGTCAGGGTATGCGGCGGCGATCCTCAGCGTGCTGGCCGCCGAAGTCTATACGGTGGAAATTGTCCCGTCTCTGGCCAATACGGCTCGTACACGCCTGACAGATCTAGGGTATCATAATGTGCATGTGACATTAGGAGACGGAACGTCTGGTCTGGTAGCGCATGCGCCCTATGATGGTATAACCGTTGCAGCAGCATCACCCTGGGTGCCTTTTCCGCTGCGTCAGCAACTGGCCCACGGCGGTCGTCTGGTTATTCCGGTAGGTGGGCGTGACGATCAGTTATTGTTGCGGTTGACACGGCGTGATGATGTCATCCATGTTGAGCGGATGAGTGGTGTGCGTTTTGTGCCACTCGTTGGTGAACATGCCTGGAAGAGTGATGCGTAAGTCTGGTTATTTGATGCACAGGAGTAATTGTCACCGTGCGTAATGTGTTTTCACCACCTGATGAAACTATTTTTCAACAGGGCAGTCGGGATAATCTGGAACTGTTGAAGGCCTGGGCTGGTACATCCCTGGCCTTTGCGATCTTTCAGGTGGGGGGGAGAATATTTACCAGTGCGTTCTGGTTTGTGTTGCTGGCATCGGTACTGACCTGTGGTATCGGGTTTGTGCTGCATGAACTGGCACATCGCATTCTGGCCCGCAGATATGGCGCTGAGGCCCATTTTGTAGCCAATAATGGCTGGTTGCTGCTCTCAATTTTGATTGCGTTTGGTAGCTTTTTTATTGCCGCTCCCGGCGCCGTCTGGCATCGGGGCTATCTGACCCCGCGCCAGGGTGGGTTGATTGCCCTGGCTGGCCCGGCCACCAATCTGGCGCTGGCAGTTGTGTTTCTGCTGTTAGCCGCCCTATTGCCATCCGATCTCTGGGTGATTGCTCTGGGAGGTGGCTTTCGGATTGATGGCATTGCCTTTGTGCTGGGCGTAGGCTATCAGATTAATGCCTGGCTGGGTCTGTTTAATATGATCCCAGCCGGTCCATTTGATGGGGCAAAGGTGCTACACTGGAGTCCCGTTGTGTTTGGGGTGACGGTCGCGGTTGCGATTGTGTTAGTATTTGTGTTGCCCAGATTGGTTCCGTGGATCTGACGTAGATCTATTTTGGATCTATCATGTTGAAATACGCTAAAGGAGGAAAATAGCGTATGCGAGTCCCCTTACTAGCAGGTAACTGGAAGATGTACAAGACGGTCGGTGAGGCGGTAGAACTGGTTGAGGCGTTGCTGGCGGGGTTGGGTACTCTATCTGACCGCGAAGTTCTGGTTTGTCCGCCCTATACAGCACTGGATCGGATTGGCGCACTGCTGTCCGAGAAGCCGATTGGCCTGGGTGCGCAGGATGTCTTCTATGAAGCAGAGGGGGCATATACCGGGGCGATTGCGCCGCAGATGCTGCGCGATGTCGGGTGTACGTATGCCATTGTAGGGCATAGCGAACGTCGTCAGTATTTTGGCGATACGGATGCGCTGGTCAATCGCAAGTTGCATGCGGCGCTGGCGAATGATCTGCGCCCGATTATGTGTGTGGGTGAGAGTAAGCCGCAGCGTGACTCCGGCCAGGCCGAGTCGATTGTGGTTGCGCAGGTACGCGCCGGTCTTGCAAATGTAACAGTGGCTCAAATGCAGTCGGTTGTGATTGCCTATGAGCCGATCTGGGCGATTGGCACAGGTGATACCGCAACGCCTGATGATGCCCAGGCTATGCATGCGGCCATCCGCAAGACGCTGACCGATCTGTTTGGTGTGGAAACGGCCAGCAGTGTGCGTATTCAGTATGGTGGGAGTGTCAAGCCTGATAATGTCGATGAATTGATGTCTCAGCCTGATATCGATGGCGCACTGGTGGGTGGTGCGTCGCTGAAGGCAGATAGTTTCTTGCGGATTGTGCATTTCCAGTAGAAAATGACGTGGGGGTGTGGGGCCTCTGGCTGCCGACAACTCCTGATCCGGGCGGGGCGTAGCCCCGCTCGGGTAGTACGAGATAGTGTTTTCTCCTTTTTACTTTCTACTTTTGTAAGACATGGTTCAGGTGTACTGTACAGTCGGTCAATCCATTCATGCCGTCCTGTAGGGGCGACCGGCTGGTCGCCCCTACGCCAATTGTCAATCTGGAATGGCCGATCTGAAACCATGTCTAAGAGGAGTCTCGCTCCATGGCCGGTGAAGTAGATCTACGCGCTACGCTGGCACGCCCCTTTGTTGCGGCGACAGCAACGGCGCAAGTTACGTATCTTTTACTAGAGCTGCAGCCGACGCACATGATCTCGCAGGTGCGTATGCCTGTAAATGTCAGCTTTGTGTTAGATCGCAGCGGCTCTATGAAGGGCGAGAAAATTGACCGTGTGCGCCGGGCAACTGCTACGGCAATCGATCTGCTTACGGAACAGGATATTTGCTCGGTGGTTATTTTTGATCATCGCTCCGAGGTGTTGATCTCGGCAGCACCGGTGCAGAATCGCCAGGATCTTCAACAGAAGATCAACCGTATTCGTGATGCTGGTGGAACGCGCATTGCTCCCGCTCTGGAGCGTGGGCTAAATGAGATTGCTAAAGCTGGTGGCGAGAGTATTCGGCGGTTGGTGTTGCTCACCGATGGCCAGACGGAGCATGAAAAAGAGTGCCTGTTGCGCGCCGATGAAGCTGGCCGGCGGGGCATACCGATTACGGCACTGGGTGTCGGTAACGACTGGAACGAAGATCTCTTGATCGATATGGCTAATCGCTCTGGCGGCACGGCTGACTATATCGCGTTAGCTGATACAATCACGGATTATTTTCAGCATGCGGTGCAACAGGCACAGTCAACTGTTGTACGCAATGTCACCCTGACATTGCGACTGGTTCAGGGGGTGACACCCCGCGCAGTCTGGCAGGTTATTCCGCTGATCGATAATCTAGGCTATCGCCCTATTTCCGACCGTGATGTCAGTGTGCCACTGGGTGAATTGGAAACCGGTCAGGGGCGTACGTTGCTGATTGAGTTGCTGGTGGATCCCCGTCCAGCCGGGCAGTACCGCATCGGCCAGGCCGATGTTGTGTATGATGTGCCCGCCCTTAATCTGGTACAGGAGCGTGTGCGTGCGGATGTATTGCTGACCTATACCAGCGATGCCGGGTTGTTGAACCAGGTAAGTGCGCCGGTGATGAATATTGTCGAGAAGGTCAGTGCATTCAAATTGCAGACACGCGCCCTGCAAGATCTACAGGCTGGTGATGTCACCAATGCGACCCAGAAGCTTAAGAGTGCTGTGACCCGCTTGCTTAATCAGGGTGAAGTTGAGCTTGCCGAGACAATGCAGCAGGAGGTGAATAACCTTGAGCAGCATGGGCAACTGAGCAGCGAGGGCCAGAAGACGATTAAGTTTGGCACACGGAAAACGGTTCGCCTGAGCGACCTGGATCTGCCGAAAGAGTGACTTGTTTACTGATGTGAAAATAACGCCCCGTCGGTAGGGGCGGTTCGCGAACCGTCCCTACAAGCCTATTTTCATGCGAACGGTGTGCGGCGCTGCTGCAGGATGCGGCAGAGAGGGCGCTTCATCGTCCTCAACGGGTATAGACCGGGCTGCGCCCCGCCGATACGATATCGTTTTCGGTTTGTTTTGGCGGCAAAGCCGCCAAAACAAACCGAAAACTTTTTTCGCATGGGCCGGAGGCCCACGCAAGCCCCCAACAAATTACACTGTAATCATTCTTGACAGTCCCCATGGGGCATGCTATAATCTCGTGAGTTGTGTGCGGGCGCATAGCTCAGCTGGTTAGAGCGCAATCCTGATAAGATTGAGGTCCCTGGTTCGAGTCCAGGTGCGCCCACCATATAAAATAAGCGCAAGGCGCAGTGAACGTATATTCTGTGCTTTGCGCTTTGCATTGCATGTTTTATTGGGGTGATAGCTCAGTTGGGAGAGCACCTGCTTTGCACGCAGGGGGTCAGGGGTTCGAGTCCCCTTCGCTCCACCACCATCGTGCAATAGAATGCGGAAGAACAATGTTGTTCTTCCGCATTTTTGTGTGATCTGGCACTTTTTTTGTAGGACAATACCTCTCAATAACTCCCAGAAGAACTCTTAGGACAACCATGCTGATCTAGATGGGAGGCAGGGGAGAGAGAGCATATCATCGAACCAAACGGTACAGGAAACGTGAACCATGTCTTAGACATGGTTCAGGGATACTTTACCGTCTGGCTGGCCTGCACAATGGCTTTCTGGTAGGCGATACGCCCTCACCCCCTGCCCCCTCTCCCTGAGGGAGAGGGGGGGAGACGGGGCGTCCTGACGGCACACGCGGAGCGTGTGCCGTCAGGACGCCCCGTCTGGATCCCCCGCCCCTTGCAGGGGCGGGGGTTAGGGGGTGGGGTGATTCACGCGACCAATCTGTCTGTACACTGTAAAGTAAAATTGGTCATCCTGAAATCATGTCTTAGAAAAAAAGGCCGCCTCAAGCAGACATCTGGTGGATCATGCCCCGTCGAGAAGATAGGGCGTTTTGTCTGCACCTGCATGCCACTGGTTTCCAAGAGGCATGGCGCACTGGCCGGGGGTGAGGCAACGGCGTACTTTTTGTATTCTAATAATCCGCATACGTTTGCCGACGCGCCGCCACCACCAGACCACGCCCCCATCCGTCAGTCCAGATCCAGCCGATCAGCAGTAGCAACTACATAACGATCCAAAAACAAAAGCCAGTATCGCTGGCTCAGCCGATCAGACTGTACCTACGAACTGGCTCAGGTTATATGTTTATACAACCTATAATAACCTATAATGTTGTTCAAACCATATCAGGCATTCTCTGGTTAACGTCTTTATTCCTGTTCAACCAGATCTTCAACTGAATTGGATGTCGTTTCGGTGGCAAATAACTGATCCATATCACCTGGCGAAAGCTTGCGTTCAGCGCTCTGTCGCAGAGCCGTAAACAATTCTACATCCAGGATCACGCCGGTTGGATACCCCTTCTGTGTCACCACAATAGGTTGTTGATATGTGTGCGATCGTTTAATCAACGATGCTAGTGATGAGGCTGCTTTAGTAATAGGAACAACACCTTGATTTAGATCTACTTCTCCGATAAGCTTCTTCGATTCCATGTATGTTCATCCTCTAGAGCCACAGGCTCATTATAGAGTACCCACCCCCGCATTGAGTGTGTACCCAGACTACGGTGATGCCTCCCATAGCTACAACGTATGGGCTTCGAGGGACTTGCACCCATGCATGCGCATCCACATGCAACCACGACATAGCATCTGCTCTATCTGGCACAACCAGAAAGGCTCCACATCAAACGCGATCTCTCTGTGTTGCAGCCTGCCAGTAGCACGCCTGGTCTGCTCGAATGTCTGGAGTGAACCGACACCACAGGGGCGGGCACAGTTTGTTTTCAGTGCAATGACTGCTTTGACTGGTGCGAACACGAACACATCCATCACAACACGACAGTTCGTACAATCAACACGCGAAAGCCGCTGAAGCCCTTTTATCTCACCGCTAGCAGCGCGTAGGCTGTGTACAGGCTAGTTCTGTAAGACCTGTAAGCCCCTATTCCTCTCTGCTGCTTACCAGAGGGCATCTCTGGGCCATTCTGCCCCTTTGCCGGATTAGATCGGTACTATACTAGGGTTATCCCTGGGCTTGGCAGATATTGTAACATATTTGCAGAATAAAATCAATGTATAAGCACTTAAAAACACCATGCTGAAAGGGGTAGTTTAGGAACTGTTCAGCCTGTGAATAACCGGTCGCTTCAATAGACGCATAGTTTGTTTGCAGGAGTATATGATTGTGATCCGCTTCCGTAACAACATTGCTTCCATTTATCAATAAGTTCTATTTGTTTCCAGGCTGGATCTCAGGATCAGCTTCAGCTCGACGACTTCTCTCTACAGATACAGATGCTCACGTGCTTGCTCAAGCTTTGTCAGATCGTCAGGATCAAGCGCCCAGTCTGCTCCTCCCAGGTTCTGCGCTACCTGGTCAGGATGACGTGCGCCTACGATGGCGGCTGTTATGCCCGGTTGTTGCAACACCCAGGCTATGGCCAGTTGACCAACTGTTTTTCCATACTTCTGAGCGATCGGGCGTAACTGATCCACCAGTGCCAGTACACGTGATAGTTCTGGCTCCTGAAAGAAAGCATTGCCGCGTCGCCAATCGTCTGCTGCCAGCCGATTAAGGTCAAAATTGCCAGTTAACAGACCTGACTGCATCGGGCTATACGCAATCACGCCAATGCCCTGGCTGGCACAGTAGGGTAGAATCTCGGCTTCGATATTGCGCATTACCATACTGAAGGGAGGTTGAAGCGAGTCCACATGCCTGATCGCCTGGCATGCTTGCAGAAGGGGTACAGTAAAATTGGATACACCAATATATTGCACTTTGCCTTCTTCAACGAAGCGCGTCATCTGTCCCCAGGACTCTTCCACCGGTGTGGCTGGATCAGGCCAGTGGATTTGATAAAGATCGATCGTATCGATACCCATACGTTGTAGACTGGCATCCAGTTCTTTGCGCATGCTTTCTGGTCGTAAGTTGCCCGTAATTTTGCCGCTGGCATCCCAGATCCGACCGCATTTGGTAGCAATCAAGACTTCGTTACGTTGTCCACGAATGGCCTGCCCAACAATCTCTTCGGCGTGACCGGTTCCATACACGGCAGCCGTATCAATCCAATTTATACCTGCATTGATGGCATGCTGAATAGTTGTAATTGATGCCTGATCATCCTGTGGGCCCCAGCCAAACTGCCATTTTCCTCCACCAATGGCCCACGTTCCTAGCCCAATGGTTGTGATATGTGGCCCTTGTTTTCCCAGTTGTCTCTGCTGCATACTTTCTTCCTTATTTTATATCTTAAAAATTGTGCCTGTAGCTGAGTATGCTAGAAACGTATCGTTTATTGGTTGATCAGACGCAACAAGACGCTCTTCCCATGTACGGATGAGGTAGCATGCTCCAATGTTTAAATCTGGTTAATGAGTGTATTTCTTTTATTATACAAAAATTTAACCAGATTGGTATCCAACCAAAGTACTATCTATAGAAATAGTCTGTTGGTCATACGCCATGGAATTCAGTTAGCTATTCTGCATCGTAGTATCTGTTCCTTCCATGGTATCTTTTTGTACCGGATCATTGCGATGTTGTTCAGCAAATACTTGCTTCTGTTCATTGACCGATTGTTTATGTGCCACATCGCCCCTCCAACCGGCATCGCGGCGATCCAGTTCCGCTAACACCGGTGACCGTCCGTACATAATCAGGATATCATTGTCTCGAATGCAGGTTGGTCCTTTAGGCGCACCGAGATAGGTTCCATCAGGCCGTTTCACACCCAGAACCAGAATGCCTTCCTGCGAAAGGTTGAGTTCTGCCAGGGTTTTGTTGGCTAACCAGTCCTGGGAATTGACCTGTATTTCTATAACACCATAATCACCCGATAGGTGTAAGACGGCTGCATAATCACGTACGTCCAGTTGGCCCCAGCGTTTTAAGGCCAGGCTAATGATCGGTGATAGGCGCCGATCGACCCAGGAACTGTTTGCGATTATCCACAATATGCCAAGGCCAGAAAACAGCAAAATGACCTGCCAGATCCAGGTTCCCGAACGTGTGTCGCCTAAAAATGCCAGTGTGATTGAAGCCATTGCTGTAACGATACCAGCATTGCCGATCAACATTAAAAGCATAAGAATGCGGCGACGAACCGGGTGATTGACAACCTTCTCTGACTCGTGGGTGGAATAGCCTACGCCTGTAAAGGCCGAGCGGGCTTGAAAGCGGGCCGACTCACGCGATAAGCCGGTAAGTGTCAGGGCTATTGTGGCAATTCGCGTAATGAGCATTGAGAAGATCATAACAACCAGTAGTGAAATAATGGCAATCATTGTGGGTATCCTGTTTGCTATTTGGCAATATATGCGAGTCTTTATGCTAGGAAAGCAAATGTCGTGCCACCAGTATCGTCATCCATACAGGTAGGTTTTTTGGATGAATCGCATCAGGACACCATATGGCCCCTCACCCCCCTGCCCCCTCTCCCCATTGGGGCTATGCATGCCCCACACCTTTATCGCATCAGGATGCGGTAGGAATCACGGCTTCCTGCCATCCACGGGTTCGGCGGGGCACAGTCCCGCCGAGATTCTAGTGTTATCGGTTTGTTGTGGCGGCTTTGCCGCCACAACAAACCGATAACACTTTTTTTGCGGGGGCCGGAGGCCCCCGCGCCCCCGATGTGTGGGTCATGTATAGCCCTATCGGGGAGAGGGGGTATCGTCCTCGCGATGTGACGCAGCCGCATAGCCGCTGCGTCACATCGCAGAATCTTCTCCCCCTCCCCTGGAAGGGGAGGGGGTAGGGGGGTGGGGTATCCAGCCTGGCACCCGCATCATCGAAAAAACTACCCCTGAGAAGGATCGTCATGGGGCGGAATGGGTGAAAGGATTGCATCCGAAATGACGCAGGAAAGTATACGAAGCAGATGAACTGTCGTTCAAGGTGTTTGGAAAACCTGTGCAGAACAACAGATTTGGGATATACTGAGTCTATACGGTGTATGTTTGTTCATCTTGTAGTAAGGACCTGGAGGTATATGATGCTTGTCAAAACACTGCGCAAGTTTAATATTACATCGGATATTGCTTATCTTGCCGCGGTCGGTTCGATCTTCCTGAGTATTGCGCTCTGGTTTATGAAGCGACAGGATGATCCAGCTCAGGCCGAGCGATTTGGTATTTTTGTGGGACTATGGGCACCAACATTAAGTATTCTGGGGCGTGCCCTGGAGGAGAATGAACGTAAGATTAATATTGAGGTGTAGTCGCTCAAAAACTATATGTCCCAAAACATACAGCGCAGTGGGTATACCACTGCGCTGCATTGCTTCTCCGGCTATTGATCATCTCCGAACGATATCTGCTTAGTAACCGAACTCCATGCTGGCTGCACCCGCCTGAGCAAGCACCTGCCCAATAATACCCAGAATAATCAGAGCCGTCCAGACAATCATAATCTGCTGAAGATTAAACTGATCCTTGTTGATCCAGCCCCAGATGTAGGTATACAACCCACAGATGATCCCCGCGATACCTAGCAAAACGCCCTCTTTGGGAAAGAGCTTGGTCAAGACGATGATCAGACATACCAGCGAACCAATCCCTGATATACTCGCCAGGATTAAACCCACGATAGCCATAAGTGTCACCACTCTTTCTCAACTATACTGAGAATGTTACCAGAAACGACAAAATCGATCTCACCCGTTGATCACCTGGATGAAAGACGCCGGAGTTAAAGCCAATCGGGCGATCCAGTATAGCACCAGACCGATAAGCAAAAAGGCGGTTATACCTGTATGTTTTTCAATGTATGCAACACGTGAGTCAAATATATTGCGGTATTGTTCAGGCAAAATACTGGCAATGCCGATACATACCAGTGCCAGTAGAAAAAGCGGTGCGAATGCATGCACCGTCAGGGTGGTTTGCCAGTCATTATGAAGCATAGCAATCATTGCTCGCGATAAGCCGCATCCTGGGCATGGTATGCCAAGTCCATGCAAAAATGGACATTGCCAGCCTGGTAGCCCAAACAGAACCGTTGTTGTATGGACAATAACGGCACCGGTAATGATCAGTGCGACTGTGCGGTTATGTAGCAGTGGAGCAAGTATTGGTGTAGATAACTCGTTCCAGAGGGAGTGCTTCATTGAAATACTTTCATCCTGGCGATGTAACCTGGTACGTTGCTTCACACGTGTTGTGTATAAGTGTCCCGTTGCTTATTATAAATGTAAAACGCGAGAATACAAGCAATTGGGAGCATTTTGAGCGACCTGATTTCAGGCTAATCCCAATACGATCATGATCAATGGCACAATCATGGCCGTCATCTCTCTACCCGCACAACCACACAACCAGTAAGCCAGTCATGCAAGGCCTGTCGCCGTGGCGTCAGGTTTGTCACTAGCAGGGGCAGATAGGTTAGCAGTGCCAGCATCAGGTCTGGCCGGCGTACCAGGCGCAGCAACATCAGCATAGACGGCAGGGCAATCGCTGATAACAGCCGGTAGCTATGACGTACAAACGCGGTCTTCAGGTTGATCGGATTGCCGTGCAGATCTACCACTGTCAGGCCAAAAACCAGTTTGCCCAGGCTGGCATGCAGGTCAGTGCCTTCCATCAGGGGATAGTATAACCAGACCACCAGGGCACCGATCAGACTAGCCATGACTGTTGGCGGCATCCGGAGTAGGATACCGGCCCCTTCACCCATCAGCATGCTGATCAGCACCATCACCAGGCCGTCAATCAGTGCGGCGGCCAACCGCCGCCAGAAACTGGCATATGTCAGATCAGTCGGGACGCCCGCTGCGATGGTTGCGTTAGCAGACTGAACAGGCATGTTGTTGATAGGCTTGCCATCCACCGGCTGTGTGACGAGTGCCATAGTCTGTTGAACGGTAGTAACATTGGCATATCGTGCAGACGGCTGCATCGCCAGCAGGCGCATGACCACTGACTCGGTCTGTTCCGATACGTTCGCATTATGCTGGCGGAGAGGCTGCAGGTTGTCATCCAGGGCACGTAGCGGTGCTGGCGGTACGTCTACACCACTCAGCACAGTATAGAGCGTTGCGCCCAGGGCATACAGATCCGAGCGCACATCTGTCGATCCAGATCCGGTGCCGTACTGTTCCAGAGGCGAGAAGCCAGCCGTTACTGCCTGAGCGCCGCGCGTTGTTTTGACTGCCGGATCATACGATCTGGCCAGGCCAAAGTCTACCAGATAAACACTGCCATCAGGTGTCAGGCGAATATTATCTGGCTTGATGTCGCGATGTAGAATGGGCGGTTCGCGGCTATGCATATAGGCCAGTGCATCTAAAATCGGCACCATGATGTGCAAGGCTGTCTGTTCGTCAAGCTGCCCGCCCGGCTGGCGGGCCAGGTAATCACTCAGGGTTTCGCCGGGAATGTATTCCATTACCAGGTAGTGCGACCCATTTTCGACAAAGTGATCGATCATGATTGGCAAAGCCGGGTGACGTAATCTGGCCAGCAGTTGCGCCTCGAATACAAACTGACGTTCTGCGTCCTCTGAGTGTTCAAACATGGCTTTGACAGCGACATGCTGCCCCAGGTGTGTATCATAGGCGCGATAGACCGTGCCAAAGCCACCCCGCCCCAGGGATTGCTCAAGCTCATATCGTTGTTGTAGGAGTGTTGACATCACGCCCTTCTCTTATGTTCTCTTCATATGTGACTCATTCGCTTCTCATTTTGCTATGGCATGATATTGTACGTTCATACTATGCCATACGTTGCAACATGGTGTAGTGATGGCAATATCCCTCCTTTCCTCCGGGCAAATGGCTGTAACTGGCTGTTTGCCCGGTTTTTTTGAATATCCTGACAGGTTACCGGAATGGGCAACATTACAGATGCCAGGGCAACCCCATGTTATAATGGTTATACCAGACTCAATGTTATTTTACATAAGACAAGGTTCACAGGTACTTTACCGTCTGACGCGTTTCGTCTGCCGTTCGACATGCTCACGATAGACGGCAGCATAGTACTTTTTATTCATGTTCAAAAAATGTGACTGTAGGTAGCATCTTTTGGAAAAGAAAGATCTTTCTTCCACCCCACCACCTGCCATGCCGTTCGACACGCTCACGATCCGCCTGTCGAATGGTGGGCGAATCCCAATCAACGAGTAGTAGAATAAAATGCACAGTACAAGCATTATCACCAACGAACAACACTACGAGACCGGTCTCTATCCGAAACGTTCGGTTGCGATTGTACGCGGCGCAGGGGCGCGCCTGTGGGACGCAGAGGGACGCGAATTTATCGATTGTGTTGGTGGCCAGGGCGCTGCCAATGTAGGCCACAGTCATCCTACCATCATGGCTGCCGTCGAATCACAGGTACGCTGCTTAATGAGTTGCCCGGAGATTTTCCACAACGATCAACGGGCTGCCTACCTCGAAGAACTGGCCGCAGTTTTGCCTTTCCCCGCACGGCTCTTTTTGTGTAACAGTGGTGCTGAAGCAATAGAGGCCAGCCTGAAGTTTGCCCGCCTGCTGACCGGGCGATCGCGCATTGTTGCGACTATGCGAGGTTTCCATGGGCGCACTTTTGGCGCGTTGAGTGCTACCTGGGACGCGAAATATCGTGAGCCGTTTCAGCCGCTGGTGCCTGACTTTGTGCATGTTGCCTACAATAATCTGGAAGCCCTGGCCGCAGCAGTTGACCCACAAACCGCTGCTGTGCTGCTCGAGCCAGTTCAGGGTGAGGGGGGGGTCCGCCCGGCCGATCCGGAATATCTACTGGCAGCGCGTCGTATCTGTGATATGCATGGGGCGCTGTTGTTAGTCGATGAAGTTCAAACGGGCTTTGGCCGCACGGGGAAATTGTTTGGCATTGAGCATTATGGCGTGCTGCCCGACTGTATGGCTCTGGCCAAGAGCATAGCCGGTGGCCTGCCCATGGGGGCAGTGGCTCTGCACGAGCGCCATGGCACACTACCAGGTGGTGCCCATGGAACAACCTTTGGTGGCAACCCGGTTGTATGTGCAGCCGCACGAGCGGTGCTACAGGTGATGCGTGAAGAAGACCTTCCAGCCCAGGCTGCTGCCAAAGGTGTCTGGCTCCAGGAGCAGTTGCGGGCGCTAAACCTGCCATGCGTGCGCGAGGTGCGTGGCATGGGCTTGCTGGTGGGGTTGGAACTAAAACAGCGGGTTCAACCGTATCTGAGTGCTTTACTGGAACAGGGCGTGCTGGTTTTGCCGGCTGGCCCGAATGTGCTGCGCTTGCTGCCGCCTCTGGTTATTAGTTATGCTGACCTGGAAACAGTTGTGGCGCACATTGGCGAAACGCTTGCGTAAGAACTGGCTTCTGTATCCGCGATTACCCATGGTAAAACTAAAATAATGTATAACGATATGGCCCACGACCAGGAGGAGCGCATGCATCAGCGCATTGGCATTATCGACCTGGGATCCAATACTACCCGCCTGATCCTTATGGCGTATCAGCCGCATCTCTGTTTCAAGCTGATCGACGAGGTCAGTGAAACTGTGCGTCTGGCCGAAGGTGCCAGTGATGATGGATTGCTGCAGCCTCTGCCTATGAAGCGGTCTATCGAAGCACTCAAAATGTTTTACACTCTCTGTCGTGCTGCTGATGTTCAGCAGATTGTAGCTGTAGCAACCAGCGCACTACGTGAGGCGGCTAATCAGTACGACTTTTTAGCCCAACTTAAACAACAGACGGAACTGGATCTACGCATACTGAGTGGCGAAGAAGAAGCATACTATGGCTATCTGGGGGTGATCAACTCACTGCCCTTTACGGATGGTATCGTGGTCGATATTGGCGGGGGCAGCACCGAGGTAACCGCCGTACGCGGGCGAGCTATCAGCGTCGCTTCTTCGCAGCCGGTTGGCGTCGTGCGCCTCACCGAGCGTTTTGTTCAGTCTGATCCGATCAGCAAGAAGGATTTTCGCGCTCTGGAACAGGCGGTTGCCGCAACATTTGCTGAATTAGACTGGCTCAAGCCCGACGTTGGCCCGACTATGGCTGGTCTGGGGGGAACAGTACGTAACCTGGCACGTATCGACCAGAAGCTGCGCAACTATCCGCTCGATCGTCTGCATGGGTATATTTTTACGCGTGAGGCGCTCGACGATATTGTCGAGTTATTGCGGCGTAGTACCCTGCGTGAACGCGAATCGCTGCCCGGTTTGAACCGTGAACGGGCGGATGTGATTCTGGCCGGGGCCATGATTCTGCGTCAGCTTATGTATCAGGGTGATTTTCCTCAACTTATGGTAAGCGGACAGGGCTTGCGCGAAGGGTTGTTCTATGAGTATTTCCTGACGGGCCAACCGTTGCCGCTCTTTGCTGATAAACGTGCCTTTAGTGTGCGTAATCTGGCGCTTATTTCCAACTATGAAGCCCTGCATGCTTCTAAGGTGCGTGAGCTAAGCCTGATGCTGTTCGATCAGTTGCAATCGTTGCATAACTATGGTCAGTGGGAACGAGAGATGCTTGACTATGCCGCTATGCTCCATGATATTGGGGTGCAGGTTGGCTACTATGATCATCATAAGCATTCGGCCTATCTGGTTTTTAACTCGGCCTTGCAGGGCTTTACCCATCGCGAAGTGGTGCTGCTGGCGATGTTGACCCGCTATCATCGCAAAGGTTCAGTTGATGTAAGTACCTATCGCGTGATCCTCCAGGAGGATGACGAAGAGCGCATTGCGCGTCTGAGTGCTATGTTACGCATTGCCGAATATCTGGAACGCAGCAAGAGCCAGGTTATACATAGCCTGCGGGTTGAATGCGATGCAGATATGGTAAAAGTATATGTGCAAGCCGTCGGCGATGCCACCGTGGAAGTGTGGGATGCTAATCGTCGCACACGTCTGTTTAAGCGGGCGTTTGGCAAGGATATTGAGATTCTTATGTGAAAATAGTAGGGGCGAAAGATGTTTCGCCCCTACCAGTCTGCCTCAGGGGGAATATAAGAAATGGGTAAATTGTCATCCAGATAGCTGCTCGTCTCATTATGATGAGAGAAAGGCATGCTATAGTAGAGCGTAAGATTGGTTATCAGACCGCACATGGGGAATTGCGGCAGGAGGAGCAAACCGTTCATAAACAAAGAGCAATTTAGCGCATGGACTCCGGTAGTTGCGGCTAGCGGAGTTGACGAGGTGAGGGTTCTCTACCGCAGGGTAGAGCTAACGATTGGCATACAACGGCTGCATAATCCCAGCCTGCCAGTACGGAAAATCGAAAGATCAGCGGATGCCCTCCAGGCGCGGACACCGCCTGTAAGTGTCGGGTAACGCCTCCCGGTGACGGGCCAGGCCAGCAACGACATAGTGTACCACCCCAGATAGACTCTTTCCCCACATAGAGACGCAAAACGTGAAGTGCATAGCGCAGAGCGACACGACTGTCAATGACAGTAGGTATGCTCTGGTGCTTGCTGCGACGATCCTTATTTTGTGCCTGTTTATCAGCGGGTTAGCGCCAGGTGCTCAGCGGGCACGAATGGTCACCTGGTGCTGGCATTGGCAGCAGCAGCGAGATATCCTGCGTGCCTCTGTGTCTCCGTGATGACTATGTAACTCCTGTCATATGACACGCGTTATGTGGTTATCGTTCCAACGGCTGTGATTCGCCTTCGGTAGGGTGCAAGAAATCAACCTTATTTCCAAAATTTTTCGCCGTAGGTGAAAAATTTTGGAAATAAGATATAAAATTCCACGCTGCCGCAGGCGAAACAAGTTTTTCGAACGAGCAAACGTGTAGTTTGATTCACTACCGCGTACCTCCTGTCATATTACCGAAAGGAATAGTATCAATGTGTGGAATCGTTGGCTATGTTGGCCTGGGTAATGCAACAGATATTGTCGTGAATGGCTTGCAGCGTCTTGAATATCGTGGCTATGATTCGGCTGGTATTGCAGTATACGATCAGGATCTGGGCTTGCAGATCTGCCGTAGCATCGGTAAGCTGGGAATGCTGGTTGCCCGTTTGCAGCACGATTGCCCGGCTCAGGGGCCAGTTGGCCTGGGGCATACGCGCTGGGCTACCCACGGAGGCGTGACCGAAGACAATGCGCATCCCCATCGGGATCAGGATGGCACAATTGTGGTTATCCAGAACGGCATTGTCGAGAACTACCTTGAACTAAAGGGTCGTCTGCTTGAACAGGGGCATAGCTTTAAATCTCAAACCGATACTGAAGTGATTGCTCATCTTGTGGGTGTCCATTACCGTGAAACGCAATCCCTGGAACAGGCCGTGCGCCGAACATTGGGCGAGTTGCGGGGTGGCAATGCCGTCGTGGCGTTCAGTGTCAACGAGCCAGACAGGCTGGTGGCTGCACGTCTGGGCAATGCCGGTGGTGTGGTCATCGGGGTGGGCGATGGTGAGAATTTTGTGGCTTCAGACATGCCGGCGATTCTGGATCATACCCGCGAGATGCTCTTCCTGGAAAATCGTGAACTGGCAATTATTACCCGCGATGCCGTGCAGATCAGTACGTTGGAAGGCACTCCGGTGCAACGTGTTCCGACGCATATGTCGTGGGATCCGGTGGCAGCAGCAAAAGGTGATTATAAGCATTTTATGCAGAAGGAGATCTATGAACAGCCGCGTGCCCTGATGGATGTGCTGCGCGGTCGTATCGATCAGGAAGGCGGCATGGTTCATCTGGAAGATTTGAAACTGGATGATGATGCTCTGCGCCAGATCGACCGGATCTATGCCGTCGCATGTGGCACAGCATGGCATGCCGCCCTGGTTGGCAAGTTTATGCTCGAGACGCTGGCGCAGGTGCGCGTAGATGTCGATTATGCCAGCGAATTTCGCTACCGCCAGCCCCTGCTCGATCAGCGTACACTGTTGTTGACGTTTACCCAGAGCGGCGAGACGGTCGATACACTGGCAGCGATGGAAGAGGCCCGTGATCAACATGTACACAGCGTAGCGATTGTGAATGCGATTGGCAGCCAGGCGGCGCGGCTGGCTGACGGGGGGCCAATCTATCTCCATGCCGGGCCAGAAATCGGTGTGGCTTCAACCAAGTGCTTTACCAATATGCTGGTAGCCTGTTATTTGTTTGCACTGCGTATAGCCCAGGCACGTGGCTTGATGCCGCCAGCGCCGATGCGTGAACACCTGCAAGCCCTGATCGAATTGCCCGGCAAAGCCGCGCAGGTGCTCGAACAGGCAGCCGCTCAGTGTGAGGAACTGACTGAATACTATTACCATGCCAGCGATGCGCTCTATCTGGGACGTCAGGTGAACTACCCGATTGCGCTGGAGGGAGCTTTAAAGCTCAAGGAGATTAGCTACATCCACGCCGAGGGCTATCCTGCCGGTGAGATGAAACATGGCCCGATTGCGCTGATCGACGACTCTTTGCCCGTGTTGTGTATTGCCCCCCGCGATGGTATTTACGAGAAGATGCTCAGCAATGTCGAGCAGGTCAAGGCGCGCGGCGGTCATGTGATTGCTATTGCCAGCGAGGGTGATACGCTATTGCCAACCAAGGCCGACCATGTGATCTTTATTCCCGAAACAATACCATTGCTTACGCCTGTGTTAACAGTTCTGCCGCTGCAACTGCTGTCGTACTATATTGCTGTGCGGCGGGGTTGCGATGTGGATCAGCCCCGTAACCTGGCCAAGAGTGTGACAGTGGAGTAGGGGGCAAGCACACAGCGTTTGAGTGTATGGCGCAAAAGACAACCATAGGTGGGATATAGCAGGCGGCCTCGTAGAGGGCCGCTTTCTTTATATTCCATGCAGCCATGCAGGGTGGCGAGACAGGCCTTTCTCACGCGGATTTGAAAGATATTGGTCACAATAGTGTATAATAATAATACCCATGAAAGCGAAAATCCTGATTAATCCGCGAAAGCGCTTCGGAAGGAGCGGCAATCATGTCGTCAACACCTGGTTCCTCCGTATCCGAAACTATCCAGGCCGATCAAACCGAAAACCGTGCCGGTGAATCGTCCGGGCGCATTTTTCAGATCGCCGAACGAGAGGTGGGCCGGATTATTCTGGACATCCACGATGGTCCGGTTCAAAATATCTTTGCCGCCCTCTCACAATTGAATATTGTGCAGCGCCACCTTGAACGTTCTGCCGATCCGACCGTTGAAGGCGACCTTGAACGGCTACGTGGGAGCATACGTCTGCTTGAACATTCGCTCAACGAAATCCGTACCTTCATGGGGGCGTTTCGCCCACCGGAGTTTGAACGGCGGGATTTGATTTCGGTGCTTGAAGGCTTGCTCTTCCTCCACGAGGAAAACACTGGTACGGCTGTTGTCCTGGATGTTCAGGGGCCACTGCCCGAAGTAGCGCTGCCAGCAAAAATTGGTCTCTACCGTATTTTACAAGAGGCTCTGTCTAATGCTACACGCCACGGTCATGCCGATCAGCATGTTGTCACCCTGACGAGCAATGCAGCGTGTATTGTGATGGAAGTAGCCGATAATGGCACTGGCTTTGATATCAGCAGGGTGATCCATGATCAAACTGGTGTCCACATTGGTTTAGATGGTATGCGCGAGCGTGTAAGTATCCTGGGGGGGAGCTTTGATATTCAAAGTATACCTGGTAAGGGTACATGTGTCCGTGTGACAATTCCTTGTGTGCGTCAACTGGATGATATGATGGCGGCAGCATGTCAACCCCTGCCAGAAACCAGGTAGCCTGGAGTGACACACTTATGACTGTCATACGGGTTGTGCTGGCTGATGATCACGCGCTTGTGCTGGAAGGTATGCGCTCGCTGATTGATGCGGAAGATGATATCGAGGTCGTTGGTACGGCTGCCAATGGATCTGAAGTACTCGAAGTGATACGCGCCCTGCGACCCGATGTCGTTGTGCTGGATCTGCAAATGCCTACGATGGATGGCCTGACATGCCTGGAGCATATCCGTGCCGAGAAGCTTGCATGTAAAGTGCTGGTACTCTCGGCCTTTAACGACGGTGAGGCAATGCAGTCGGCGCTTGAGAAAGAAGCCGATGGCTTTGCGCTCAAAACCGAGCCGCCGCAACAAACTATTACCAGTATTCGCCAGGTTTATGCCGGTCAATTGGTTTTTCCCCAGGCTGCCAGGCGCTGGTTGCGCATTCATCAGCGTCAGGTTGATCCAGCAATGGCTGAACTGTCCGAGCGTGAGATCGAAGTTCTATCTCTGGTGGCACGGGGGTTAACCAATACGCAGATTGCCCGGCGTCTGAGCGTCAGTGATAATACGGTAAAGTTTCATCTCCAGAATATCTATCAGAAGTTGAATGTCAATAATCGCACCGAAGCCGCAAGTGTCTACTTTCGCTTACAACAGGAGGGTACAGCATGATTGGCCTGATCCTGGCACTGTTTCTTATAGTTGTATTCGCCGGGGCTGTATATCTGGTGCGTGCGGTCTGGCGAGACTATGTGCGCCTGGACTATGACGATAAAGAATTCCAGAAGCGTGTGGCTACGTTGAACGATAGCCAGTCTCATCGCCTTACGGATATGCAACTGATAACGCCCTCTGATCCTGATATAGCCTGGTCACAGATGGTGCGCCGTGGGCTACGCCGTAGAAGTCAGCGTTATCGGAAAGCATCGCGTTTGTAACAGGCCATGCGTTTGATTAGATGAAGGATCGGTATCGTCATGACAGCGTGAGGTATTCTATGCTTTTTCAAAAATGTTGATAGCGCGAATAACTCCTGGGTGAACCAGACGCCCTCATCCCCCCTGCCCCCCTCTCCGTGAGGGCTATACATTACCCACAATTCTACCGCATCCTGATGCAGTAGAACCAGTAGTTTCCTGCTCTCCACGGGTACCGGCGGGGCTGCGCCCCGCCGAGATCAATACGGTTCGGTTTGGTGTGGCGGCAAAGCCGCCACACCAAACCGAACCGTATTCTTTTTGCGGGAGCCGGAGGCTCCCGCCCCCCGATGTGTGGGGAACGCATAGCCCTGAGGGAGAGGGGGGGAAACGGGGCGTCCTGGCGGCACACGCGCAGCGTGTACCGCCAGGACGCCCCGTCCGACTCCCCCGCCCCTTGCAGGGGGGGGATTCAGATGCGCGTTTCGCCGACCTGCTGGGTGGAAGCCTCCACCATTCCCAGGACTTTGATGAACCACCACATACTGTCTATCAGATAACAAATATTCATGCTAAAAGATTGTCAAATAACGATCAATTTCCCACTGCGTAACAAAGCCACGGTATGACTCCCATTCTTGCCATTTGGCATCGAGAAAACGCTCGTATGCATGGGGGCCTAGAGTGGCCTGAATAACCTCGTCTTCCTGTAACGCACATAGTGCCTCGTTCAATGCCCCTGGCAGCGCCTCCAGTCCGCGTGCACGCGGATCGACCTGGAATAGATCTTCCTCGGCAGCTTCCTCGAGCGTTAAGCGTCGCTTGATCCCGTCAAGGCCAGCCCCCAGCATCACGGCAAAAGCCAGGTATGGATTACATGATGGATCTGGACAGCGCAACTCAACCCGCGTCGCCTGGGTACGCCGTTCACTGGCACGGGGAACACGTACTAGCGCCGAACGGTTCGTTCGGCCCCAACTGACATAAATAGGCGCTTCATATCCAGTCACCAGACGCTTATATGAGTTTACCAGCGGCGCGAGGATCGCCACCATTCCGCGCGCATGCGCCAGCAGGCCAGCAATAAACTGATGGCCGGTTTTCGAAAGTCCATAGGGATCTTTGGGATCATAAAAGAGATTTTTGCCGGTGACAAGATCATTCAGATTCTGATGTACATGCATACCACTGCCATTCACCCCGCCAATAGGCTTGGGCATAAATGTCGCATGAAAGCCGTGGATCTGAGCAATCGCCTTAATTGCCATACGCGACGTAACTGTGCTATCGGCGGTGCGCAGTGCGTCTCCATAGCTTAGATCAATTTCATGCTGACCAAGGGCTACTTCGTGGTGTGTGGCCTCAACATCTATACCCAGAGCATGTAGCGCACGTGCTATATCGTTACGCATCAATGCGGCCTGATCGGTTGAAACATCAAAATAACCGGCATTGTCACGCGATATGGGAACGACATGCCCGTCTGAATCGGGTTTGAAGAGAAAAAACTCTAGTTCTGGCCCTACCTGGTAACTATAGCCCAACTCATTGGCCTGGCGTACGATATTCGCCAGCACAAAACGTGGATCGCCAGCAAAACGTTTCCCGTCAGGTGTATAAACATCACAGATTAACCGGGCGGTTGCTTTGCCTTTGTGTTCGTCCCATGGCACGCAGGCATAGGTCATCAGATCGGGTACCAGGTACATGTCACTCTCGACGATGCGGGCAAATCCCTCGATCGAAGATCCATCAAACCATGCTCCATAGTCCAGAGCATCTTCCAGCTTATCAACCGGAATAGTAACATTTTTGACCATACCGAGAATATCGGTAAACTGAAGATTAATGAACTCGACATGCTGCTCAGCTACCTGCTGGAGTACCGCAGCCCGTAAATCAACTGGATCACTCATACCTTTGCTCCTATCCCAGGCATACCTTACGAACAGGGGGGAACGTGCCGGGACCCTTCCACGAAAGGTATTGCTATATAGTCTATTTGCTGCTGTTATGTTCCGAAATCAGGCCCGACAGGTGATGTTGATAATCTGGCGATGCATGGGCGCCTGATTCTGACGCTGGATTCAAGCTGCATCTGTCATTCCTTTGTATGTGAGAATTTCTGGTACAGTATAGTTTATACTATTCCAGGCACCTTATTATTATAGCGCAGATGTGACTTCAAATCTCACGCATGATCTCTCTCCACCATGGTGCATCGTATGGTATTCTTTAGTTATACTGTCTTTAAGGTGGGAAGGCAACTATGAGCATACGCTCGCCAGCATCCAAGAAATCCTTTTATCACAGGCCAGCACCATGACTGCACAGACACGCATTCTCGTGGCTGACGATGATCCTATTCTCTGTTTATTGCTCAAAGATACTCTGCAGGATGCAGGGTTCGACGTCTTAGTGGCGCATAATGGCGATGAACTGGTACGCATGGCCCAGGAACATAGTCCGGGTCTGTTGTTGATCGATCTCATGATGCCCATTATGGATGGATACGAGGCAATTCGTCAGCTTCGCAATGATACACGTACAGCGCACTTACCAATGATTATCCTCACAGCACGTAGTGCGACAACTGATGTAGTAAGTGGTTTTGAAACTGGCGCTGATGATTATATTGTCAAGCCGTACGATACCAATATTCTGGTTGCACGTATTCGGGGCCATCTGCGTCGTGCTGCCCAACGCCCCGTGCATAATCCGTTGACGGGTCTGCCGGGTAATATTCTCTTGCAGGCCGAATTGGAGCATCGCCTCAGTGGTAAACATAAGTTTGCCCTGCTGTATGTCGATCTGGATAATTTCAAAGCATTTAATGATGCGTATGGGTTCTCGCGTGGCGATCGGGCAATTCATCTCCTGGCTGATGTGCTGAGCGAAACGGTGGCTGATGCCGATTTTCTGGGGCATATTGGCGGCGATGATTTCGCCATTATCCATAGTATGGCGGATGTTGAACTCCTGTGTCGGTCTTTGATTACGGCGTTTGATCAGCGCGTGGTTGATTTATATGACAAGGCTGATCGAGATCGCGGCTATCTGCTGGGTATTGATCGCCAGGGACATCCGCGCAAGTTTAGTTTGCTCAGTGTGTCTATTGCGGTGGTCAGCACCTACTGGCGTGATTTTCAGACGGTTGAAGAGATGACGAAGGCTGTGGCCGAATTAAAAAACCAGGCCAAGACGATTCCTGGTAGTACGTATATCTTTGATCGACGCCGTAAACTTAAGCGCCTTCCTTCCAGGGAGCGTCGCGGCCAGAGGTTGCCCAGAGCCTTGCTGATCTGCTCAAACCCGTCTCTAGCTGCCCGGCTGGGTGATGCATTGCGTAGCCAGCGCTATCGTGTGCTGCGTGCCTCGGATATCGTCGAGGCGCATACCTTGCTTGCCCGTATGCACGATGTGTCTCTGCTGGTGTCTGAGTTGGGCCAGGATACCGCTATCTGGGATCTATGGCATCAGTTTGAAAAACCTCCTGCGCTTATAACCATTACTACCGATACCGCCGCCGCCGCGTCTGCGCGTAACGCCGGGGCGTATGCAGTCGTGTCGTCTACCGAAGATGATCCAGAGGCGGTTGCTAAACAGATCCTGCTGTATCTGCAATATTTGTAAGAATGTCAGGTCTGAATGTTTCTCCATATGTGAGTCGATAGAACCTGGCGCATATGTGCGCTGCATAGCTATAGGGGATCATCCATGGATGTACATGAACTCCTGACTCGAGGGGTTGCCGAGGTGATTGTTGCATCAGAGTTGCGTGAGTTGCTGTCTAGTGGGCGTACACTGCGCTTGAAACAGGGTTTTGACCCTAGTCGCCCGCATATGCATATCGGCCATGCCGTGGGCTTACGCAAGTTACGCAAGTTTCAGGATCTGGGCCATCAGGTGGTCTTGATTGTCGGTGACTGGACAGCTCAGATTGGCGATCCTAGTGGGCGTGACGAGACACGCCCGCGTCTGACTGCCCAGGTCGTTCAGGAGAATGCACGTGCTTTTATGGAACAGTTTTTTCGGGTTGTCGACCGCTCGCGTACCGAGGTGCGCTGGCAAAGCGAGTGGTATGGGTCTTTCTCGCTCGAAAATGCTCTGGATCTGGCGGGACGGTTTACGCTGGCTCAGATGCTGGCGCATGAGACGTTTCGTAAACGCTATGAGTCTGGTGCGCCTTTAACCATCCTGGAATTAATGTATCCTATGTTACAGGGGTATGACTCGGTTGCTATTCAGTCTGATGTTGAATTTGGTGGCACCGACCAAAAATTTAACAATCTGGCCGGGCGTGATTTAATGACGCAAATGGGCATGAAGCCTCAGCAGATTCTGCTCGTTCCGCTGATTCCCGGAACCGATGGGCGGAAGATGGGCAAGTCATTTGATAATACGGTCGATGTCATGTTGCCCCCGTCTGAGATGTATGGCAAAATCATGTCGATGAGTGACGATGTTCTGGTGCTCTACTACGAGGTTCTCTCGGATGTGTCTCTGGATGAATTGGCTGAGATACGCCTTGCGCTGGCTCAGGGCAGTGTCAATCCACGCGACCTCAAGATGCGCCTGGCGCGTGATATTATTACGCAGTTTCATAGTGCTGCTGATGCAACTGCGGCGGAAGAGGCATTTGTCCGTCAGTTTGTGCAGCGTGACATTCCAGTAGATATCCCGGTGCATCTGATCACGGCGGTGACGCCGATTATCGATGTGATGGTTGCCGCTGGTCTGGTTACAAGTAAGGGTGAAGCACGGCGCTTGATCGACGGCGGCGGAGTGCGTGTCAATGGTGAAAAGGTTCCAGGCTATGATCTGCAGCTTGAGCCAGGTGCTGATGTGGTGGTACAGGTTGGACGGCGCAAGTTTGCGCGTATACGCTGAAAAAGGGCGTGTGGGGGTCTCCGGCCCCGCAAAAAAAGTATGTTCGGTTTGGTGTGGCAGCAAAGCCGCCACACCAAACTGAACATACTATAATCTCGACTTCCTCTGTCACTCTCTTATGCAGCGGGCAACAGAAAACTGAAGGTACTGCCCTCGTTCACCGTACTCTCGACCCAGATCTGTCCGCCCAGTAATTCTACCAGCGGTTTCGCCAGCGAGAGACCCAGGCCTGTTCCCCCGGCCTCGATTTTTAATGGATTATCTGTGCGATAGAATCGCTCGAAAATATGCCCAATATCTTCAGCGGCAATGCCTACGCCCGTATCACGTATATCAATTTGAACATACCGTCGATTGAAATGCAGGCTATCATTAATATTCCTGGGGAGCGTGTCAATCATAGCTTCGTGTGCTTCAATCTGAATCTGTCCGCCACACGGGGTGTATTTTGCCGCATTCGAGAGAAGATTATACAGAATCTGGTGTAGTCGGTGCGCATCAGACTGTACCAACAACAGGCCAGGTGGTATCGATACGGCTAAGGCATGCTCGCGTCTCTGGATGATCGGCTGCAATTCAGCAATAACCCCACTCAGCGCCTCGGCCATATGAATCGGACGTAATTCTAGATCGATATTGCCGGTTTCAATTTTGGTAATATCAAGTACATCATTGATAACCGCAATCATGCGTTCGGCATTTGTTTGAATCGTCGTCAGCAACTCACGCTGGGTATCATTCACCTGGCCCAGGCTCCCCATACCGAGTAGTTGCGTGAACCCTTTAATGGCCGTCATCGGGGTACGCAATTCATGCGACATGGTACCGATAAACTCGGTTTTCATGCGATCGGCCTCGATCTCACGGGTCATGTCGCGCATTACCAGCAGCGCTCCGATCATCTCGCCATCTTCCTCACGCAGCACTGGCCCCATAGTCATCTTGATGACATGGACACCTATGCGGGCTGTGGTTTCAAATATGCGTGGTTCATTGGTTCTATCGAGGGGACACGCCAGTAATTCTTTCAAGGGCATATCTTCGCCACGATTGCCGAGATAGCGTGCCAGCAGATCATGCAGATTCCACAATACCAGTTCTTCAATATCCCGCTGCAGAATCCGCCCGGCCGCTGCATTGGTAGAAAGCACTCGTCCTTCGGTATCACATACCAGCACACCATCAGAAAGGCTTTGCAAAATCGCTGCCAGTTTGCTGGTTGTTTCTTGCTGACGGCGTAGCAATTCGCCACGACGTTCAGTTTCCTGGACAATCGTATTATAGAGATTGGCATTGTGGATACCAACCGCAATGCCGCCAGTACTGGCCATCAGCAGACGCTCATGATCTTCATTAAAAAAGCCGCACTGCTGGTGTGTCAGGATCAGGACGCCCAGGATCTCGTGCTGGGCAATCAGCGGAACGACTACCATCGAGCCTTCCTGGACGCCCCACATATCGCCCATCAACATAGTATCCCGGCGTGGATCTGTGCTTACATCCGCAATAAGCGAAGGTTCTTTATGATGGGCTACCCACCCGGCAATGCCGCTACCGATGGGGAAGCGTGTCAGGGTCTGCTCAAGCGGATCCAGGCTGGCACGGGTAACCAGATGATCCGTATCTGGTTCAACCAGCATAATTGACCCATGTTCGGCCTGAGTAATCAACGCCAGTTTTTCCAACGAGATATCCAGCAATGTGTCCAGATCCAGGGTACTACTGACTTCTTTTGTAATATCGTAGAGGGTGCGCAAACGTTCCTTTTCAGCCATCAGTTCTGAGGTTCGCCGGGCAATCAGTTGTTCCAGTTCATTATTAAACTGGCGGATACGGGTATACAGTCGGGCATTTTCCAGGGCAATGGCAGCCTGGGTAATGATACCCCAGGCTAGATCCTGCTGCGCACGTGTGAGATGTTCCTCTGGTTTGGGGTCTTGTAGAATAACAACCCCTGTCGAGTGTTCTTTGACCAGCAGGGGTAATGCTATGATCGCGCAGTCTGCCTGGTACCATGCTCCCTGGGTTGTTGGGTCGGGCCGACGTTCAAACAGAATACTCGCCGAGGTATGCGCACGCATAACAGTGTCGCCTGGAATCTGTTCAAGATCCGTCCCAATCGCGATACGGGTCGGTGTACCCCATGTATGCGCCAGGTATAACTGGCATGCCTCAGGTATATCGTCATAGTCTCTGGGCAACCAGATCGCCACGTGGGCAACTCCGAGGACATTCAGCAAGCTTTCACCAACCAGATCGATCAGATTCTCACTCTCCAGGCTAGAAGATAGATCCTGAGAGACCCGATTGAGCGCCGACAGTTGCAGCGCCCGGCGGTCGGCCTCCTCGGTAGCAGATGCCAGGCTCTCGGCAATAAACTCGGCCTGACTGATGCGATCCTGTAGCCTGGCTTCGGTACAATCCTCCCAGGAGCGTACCAGGGTATCAACAATCTGTTCCAGCAGTGTGCTCAACGCATTGAGCAAGCCCATAACAGTGGGGGGGTCGAATGCTTCCTGTTGAAGCATATCCCCGGCGACACGCCGAAACTGAAAAATAAGCGCCAGGATATCGGGCAGATGGGCCTGTTGCCAGCCATCGATCTGCTTCAACTGCTGTAAACGCGGGTCAAATGCACTGGTTTCGCCACGTGCCGCACAGACCAGACTATCATAGATTTGAGCAAAAGTCTGATGGTCGGTATACTCTGCCGCTGGTTGATCGACGATAAGAGGCTGAAGATAGCTGGAACCCTGGCCATTGGGTTGCCCCTGTGCTGGTGCGATGAGTGACGTTTCCCAACGTGGTAAGAGTATAGAACGTTGCTCGGTTAGCCAATGTGCCAGATCGATGTACATAAATGGCCTGCTCAGGTATGTTTATAACGACAGTCGTGTGTCGTATGGGGATTGCTGGTATTAAAAAGGCGTATGTGGTAAGGAACGCGTACTATGATGTACTATCGCGGATCACCACCACAGTTGCGTCATCAATCATTTTGCCATAATTCGTCAGAATAGCTTCAGCCATATGCTGGGGTGGTTGATGTGCATCAATCTTGTCTTCCAGGCTAAAACGGCTGGAAATCCCATCACTATAAAGAACGAATGTATCACCTGAATTATAATAGTAACGTAACTGAAGCAGGGTGGGCAGGCGGTAGCCCAGGATACCATTCTTGGAAATAGGTTTAATCACCTGCTGACTATAGACCTGAATGCCGATGTTACCCACACCGATAAACTCAGCGACATGCTCTTCGGGATCAAGCCGTAGAATAGCGATCACAGCGCCACGAGTATTATGCAGAGCCTTATGGGATCGCTGAATAAGATCGTTTAAGGGGTAGTGGGGTGATTCTTGCAGGATCGTGGCGGCACCCTCGGCCGCATAAGCTGCTTCTACACCGCCACCCAGTCCATCGATAACGGAAGCGAGTAGATTTTTCTCATTAAATGTCTGTACAACAAACGTATCACCGCTGACACTCTGCCCCTGTTTCGGTCGACACACGGCTCCCCAGGTGAAATGGTTCATACAGATACCTCGCGCCGGCGTGGCACCCACTTGATGGCGCGCACAAAAGTTCCGACGCCTACCGTTGACTCGATGCTAAATTCATCCATCAGTCGCTTTACTCCTGGTAAACCCGCTCCCAGCGTATGCGCCGTGCTGTATCCATCACTTAAAGCCAGGGCGATATCGGCAATGCCAGGCCCGGTGTCAATCGATTCGACTGCCAGTCCTTGCTGTCCTGCACGTTCCACCTGCTCGAAGCGTAAAGTGCCACCATCCGCATGAACCAGTAGATTGCGAGTTAATTCCAGAATAACAATCTCGATGCGCGTTCGATCTATATTGTTAAACCCCAGCGCCGTTGCCAGTTCGCGCCCCCGTCCAATGGCAACATACACATCAACTTCGCGCTGTATGGAACAGGTAACTGATGGCATGATCTGTGAATGCTCCTGGGAGAGTGGCTTGATGCTTGTTCCCAGTCAGGATGGGTAGTTGCATCAGTAAATAGACCAGGATGGTGACATTCTAGAGATGTCACGTAGGGCAATTATAGCACGTTGCGTGTTTTGCTCCTAGAAAGATTAGCTCTACCAGGTAGTACTTTGGGCGGATTGAATCATAGGTAGATTGTTTTCAGGTGTAGATGCTTATCTGCTTCAGCGGTGCGTATATAACAGGAACTTCTCGTGGTTGATATGGGCTATCGCCGGGGTTGCTTCAGCGTTTCACTATCGAGCAGAATAGTCACCGGGCCATCATTGATCAGAGCCACCTGCATCATAGCACCAAACATGCCCGTAGCTACTGTAATGCCTAGCGTGCGTAATTCGGCCACATACATATCCACCAGGGGTGCAGCCAGGTCAGGCGCGGCTGCATGGATAAAGCTGGGGCGGCGGCCCTTGCGCGTATCTGCATACAGGGTAAACTGGGAAACGACCAGAATATCGCCCTGTATGTCACGTACCGAGTGATTGAAGCGCCCGTCTTTATCGGCAAAAATGCGTATGTTAGCCGTCTTTTCGGCCAGCAAGAGAGCATCATCCGGGCTGTCGAGCGGAGCAACGCCAAGCAGTACCAGCAGACCAGCATCAATCTGGCCGACTATCTGATCTGCGACGGTGACAGATGCCTCTGATACTCGCTGAAGAAGTGCACGCATATCAGGATGTTGACTGCTCCTGGCTGGAAGATTCCTCGTGTGAAGTGGACAATCCATTCTTCAACTGAGCAAAAACCATCCGCCCGGTCTGGGTCTGATGTAGACGCGTAACAACCACTTCAATATTCTGCCCAATCAAGGATCGGGCATCTTCGACAATCACGGGCGTACCATCTTCCAGATAGCCAACACCCTGGCGGCGGGCATTTCCTTCACTGCGGATCAGCACTTGCAACAGTTGATCTTGAACGACTGGTGGTCTTAGGGATTCGCTGAGCTGATTCAAGCTCAGAACCTTCACGCCCTGGAGTCCAGCAACCCGATTCAAATTATAATCATTGGTAATAATCGGGCATTTATACTGACGTGCAAGGACGACCAGTTTATCATCTACGCGATTTGCTCCGCTTACCTCGATATTTAATATTTCGATGGGCAGAATCTCACTCTGCTGCATCTGATTGAGCAGATTAAGGCCGCGCCGTCCTTTACTGCGACGCAAATCGTCACTCGAATCAGCCAGGCCCTGAAGTTCGGTCAGCACAAATCCGGGCACAAGCAGGGTACCTTCCAGGAAACCAGTTTGTGAGACATTTGCGATGCGCCCATCGATGATAGCACTGGTATCAAGCAGATAGCGCCTGACCTCAGCCTCGGTTGCATTCGGATTTGTGGCAAGCGCACCGATAACTGCACGTTGACGAGCCATAAGAGATTCGCTGATATCCCGCTTACGAGCAGCAAACAGAGTTGCGCCGATATAGGCCAGCAGAATAGCGACGCCTATAGGCAAGTACTGGCGAAAAGGTGATGGCAGGAAAGATAGTGGCACCGAGAGCAAGACAGCGAAGATCAAGCCAACCAGCGCACCACTGGCAGTCAATAAAATATCTATCAGTGGGACAACCCGGCCATGCTGCAACAATTTCTGCACAGGTTCAATGGTCAGGGCTGGTGTCACCAGCAAGCCAAGACCAGCTCCTGCCAGCATCAGCAACTGGGTAGCCTGGAGCTCTGTTGCATCAGGAGAGGGTCCGGAGAGTGAACGCCCTACCTTCAGTCCAATCACTGCCAGCAGTAGCATACCTCCAATGCGTACCAGGAAGTTAAGACTGACCTTCACCCTTGCTCCTGTGGATTTGCATGGAATAGAACATAGATAGCAAAATGGTACATTGTGAATGGCTTTCTTGCGTTTCCTCTCGGTTGGCAGCGGCAAATATTCCATAGGCAGTGTTAATTGCCCTTTTCGGTGGTAAGTACCAGATCTGCCACATCGATCAGCGCACGGGCGGCCTGAACATCCAGCCCCCCTACTGCCTCAGATGGCACTGTTCCCGGAATAATAACCCGACGAAAGCCCAGTTTAGCTGCTTCGCCTAACCGACGCTCGATTTGACTGACGCTACGCAGTTCACCCGATAAACCGATCTCACCAATTAATACCAGGTCTGGGTCAATACGCACATTACGAAATGATGACGCAATCGCCAGTGCCACAGCCAGGTCAGCGGCTGGTTCGCCAATGCGTAACCCGCCAACGATGTTGACATAAATATCCTGGTTAAACAGCGGTAATCCCATGCGTTTGGACAGCACAGCCACCAGCATCAAGAGTCGACTCAGGTCAAACCCGTTGGATACACGACGAGGCTGAACACTGCCAGCGTGAGACGTCAATGCTTGCACTTCAACCAGCAGTGGGCGTGTACCTTCAAGCATAACTGCAACGGTCGAACCGGTGGCGTTGACGCTTCGCTCAGACAGAAAAACCTGGGATGGGTTGAGCACTTCCTGCATACCATCCTGGGTCATAGCAAAAACGCCAATCTCATTCGTACTGCCATAGCGATTTTTAACACCCCGCAGCAGGCGATACTGATGAAAACGATCGCCTTCGAGATAAAGCACTGCATCCACAATATGTTCGAGGACACGTGGCCCGGCAATTGCCCCTTCTTTGGTAACATGCCCTACCAAGAACATAGGAATATGTAATTCTTTTGCGACACGGAGCAGGCGCAACGCCCCTTCGCGTACCTGACTGATACTTCCGGCTGCCGATGTGACATCTTCGAGATAGACCGTCTGGATCGAGTCGATGATTACTAGTGCCGGTCGTAAAGATCGAATGTGTTCAAGTATAACATCAAGCGAGGTTTCGGAAAAAATGAACAGGTGTTCCGGGTTAAGCCCCAGACGTTCAGTACGCAGTTTAATTTGCCGCGCCGACTCTTCGGCGCTCACATACAAGGTTGGCCCGACCTGTTCGGCAAAGCTGGCGCTCACCTGAGTGAGCAAGGTGGTTTTACCAATACCGGGGTCTCCCCCGATAAGAATAACTGACCCGGGCACTAACCCTCCGCCCAGCACCTGGGCAAGTTCGTGGCCAGCCACGGGCAGTCGTTCAACATCTCCGCTGGTGATATCGCGTAATGCTACAGGTTGATTTGCTGCCGCACTCTGGCTGTGTGTGCGCCGTGTTGTTTGCGCCGACTCAACCTGTTCGACAAAACTATCCCATGCGCCACAGTCAGCGCATTTACCTGCCCAGCGAGGTTGACGTGTACCGCACTGTTGGCAGATAAAAACCGTTCGTGTTTTCGCCATGACCTATTATACCACGATGAATACAAAAGCCTGCCCCTCCCAAAACAGGGAAGGACAGGCTTTTGCTACTATAACCGACCTGTTAGACCAGTGTAGGACTTTCTTCGGTTTCTGCTTCCGGTTCTTCCTGTTCAATCTGGCGTTGCGAACGCAGACGCAGCAGATCGCTTTGAATATCCACCACAATGACATCGTTATTGCGGAAGCGCCCTTCGAGCATTCCTTCTGCCAGTGGATCTTCGATCAAGTTTGTAATAATCCGGCGCAGCGGTCGTGCCCCAAAAGCCGGATCATAGCCACGTTTACCCAGCATATCGAGTGCATCTTCCGTAATAGTGAGAACAATCTGGTGTTCAGAAAGTTGCTGTTGCACTCGTTTGATCATCAGCGTCGAGATATGGCGAATCTCTTCCGTAGACAACGGATGGAAGATTATCGTCGCATCAATACGATTCAAAAACTCTGGCCGGAAGAGTTGTTTCAGCGCATCATCCACCTTACGCCGGGTATCATCAAGATCGATCTCATCGGCATTCCCACCAAAGCCGATTTTACTGGCGCGGCGAATATGCTCGGTGCCGACATTGCTAGTCATGATAATGATCGTATTGCGGAAATCAACCCGTCGCCCTTTGCCATCGGTCAGATTTCCATCTTCAAGAACCTGTAACAACAAGTTAAAAGCTTCGGGGTGGGCCTTTTCAATCTCATCGAAAAGCACCACACTATATGGTTTGCGGCGCACTGCATCAGTCAGTTGACCACCCTCACCATAGCCGACATATCCCGGCGGCGAGCCGACCAGGCGACTGGTTGTATGCCGTTCCTGGAACTCGGACATATCAATCTTGATCAGCGCATCTTCGGTACCGAACATAAACTCGGCCAATGCCTTGGCCAGTTCCGTCTTACCCACGCCAGTGGGTCCCAGGAAGATAAAGCTACCGATAGGCCGCTTGGGATCTTTCAACCCGGCGCGAGCGCGGCGTACTGCCTTGGAGATCGTCACAATCGCCTCTTGCTGACCAACCACGCGGTTATGCAAAACATCTTCCATATGCATAAGGCGGGCTGTCTCATCGCCCTGTAATCGTCTCACCGGAATACCAGTCCACATGCCGACGACTTCAGCAATATCCTCTTCGGTGACATACGGGCGATCGATGACCCGATCCTCGCTGGCAGCTGCTTCAAGGCCCATTTCTCCTTCAATTTCCACAATGCGATCTTGCATCCGTTTTTCACGGTTACTCAGATCGGCTGCCACCTCAAACTGCTTTTCTTCAAAGGCAGCTTCTTTCTCTTTACGCAGCGCCTCGAGGCCACGCAGCGCATCTCGCAAACGCGGTGGCGTAGCCGAGCGATACATCCGCACGCGGCTGGCAGCCTCGTCGATCAGGTCGATAGCCTTATCAGGCAAAAAGCGATCCGGTACGTAGCGTGCCGACAGGAAGGCGGCAGCCTTGATCGCCTCATCGCTGATTTGCAGTTGATGAAAGTCTTCATAGCGACTCTTCACGCCGCGCAGAATATCGATACTATTTTCGAGCGACGGTTCCTCCACCATTACTGGTTGGAAGCGTCGTTCCAGGGCGGCATCACGTTCAATATATTTGCGATACTCATCGAGTGTGGTGGCACCGATGGTTTGCAACTCACCGCGACTCAGGGCAGGCTTCAAGATATTGGCCGCATCAAGTGTACCTTCGGCCCCACCAGCCCCGATAATCGTATGAAACTCGTCGATAAACAGAATACAGCGCGTCTCTTTAATTTCGTCGACGACCCGTTTAAGCCGTTCTTCAAACTGGCCGCGATACTTTGTGCCAGCCACAAGCGCACCCATATCCAGAGTGACAACACGTTTGTTCTTGATGCTATCAGGCACATCACCCTGAATAATGCGCTGGGCCAACCCTTCAACAATGGCTGTTTTGCCAACGCCGGGTTCGCCAACCAGGGCCGGATTATTTTTAGTACGGCGTGAGAGGATCTGAATAACCCGTTCTATCTCGTGTTGACGCCCGATCACCGGATCAAGGCGACCAGCTTCAGCCATTTCAGTCAGGTCGGTACCCAGAGCATCAAGGTACGGTGTTTTACTTTGACGCTGGCCCTGCTGTGTGCCCGCACTGCGTTCAGTGCCAGGTGCTGTGCCGTGGCGTAGCACTTTCATAACCTGGTTCCGCACTTGCTCCAGGGACACACCCAGAATATCAAGCACGCCAGTTGCCACACCTTCGCCATTGCGTACCAGCCCCAGCAAGAGATGCTCGGTACCGATATAGTGATGATTCAACCGTTTTGCTTCTTCAACAGCAAATTCAATTACCTTCTTTGCACGAGCTGTTAGATCCTGGTCGCCACGATAGGGTCCTTCGCCTACACCTACGATAAACTCGACAGCACTACGTGCCTGGGGTAACTTCACCCCTAGATCGTCGAGAACGCGTGCGGCGATTCCCTCACTTTCACGTATCAGGCCAAGCAGAATATGCTCGGTACCAACATACGGATGGTTAAATGCCCGTGCCTCTTCGGTGGCAAGCTGAAGAACCTGTTTGGCTCGTTTCGTAAACTTATCATAGAGTCGATCTGCCATAATACTACTCCGTTGGCAACTATCCCGGTACAAAATGACCCCGTAGGGTTCGGACGATACATGGGCCGATACCCAGTCTATATGCAGAGGTTGGCGATGGAGATGCTCAGAACTGGTGTGTCGGTAGATACGTATCTAGCCACTAACTCTGCACTACGGGTTGATTAACACTCTGAAGCCTTGAACTCTGGGATAGTCATCATGTAATACCGAAAACTCTTGCACGCTGGGCTAGACTGTAAAAACATCCTGAATTCAAAGCCGTGTGACGGTTCGTCTTCCCGCAAATGTTAATCCTGGGAGCGTGTGCCACGTTGCACATCTTTACTTATCTATCTGACCCTGTGCCATCGACATCGGCTGGTTGAAACGTAGACTGGTCAGCGTCGATGTGCGTCTGGCGCAGGCTCAAGCCCATACGCTTACGCGCAGGATCAATCCGAATAATACGCGCCTGAACGATATCCCCTTCCTGTACAACCTCGCGGGCATGTTGGATTGGTTCATCACCCAACTCAGACACATGAATAAGACCTTCGACACCATCTTCCACCCGCGCAAAGGCCCCGAATGAAGCGATCTGGGTGATAGTACAATCTACAACTTGACCAAGCTGGTAACGCTCATTGACGGTTGCCCATGGCTCCGCCTGGGTTCGCTTGATCGACAGGGCAATCCGTTTACGGTCGTTGTCGATACTCAGAATATACACCTGAACTTTGTCGCCGACGCTAACCACTTCGCCAGGATGTTTCACGCGGCTCCACGACAACTCGGAGAGGTGAACCAGGCCATCAGCACCTCCAATGTCAACAAATGCGCCAAAATCACATACCGAGCTGACCGTACCGGTACGAATAGCACCTTCGTGGAGTTGTGCCAGCAGTTCGTCTTTTTTGACTTCGCGTACTTCTTGTATGGCCTGACGTTCGGAGAGGATCAGACGATTCCGGTTACGATTGATCTCAATAATCTTTAATTGCAGATCCTGCCCAACCATACGTGCCATATCGGACTGTTTCTGAGTTTCGGGGCCACGACTGATACCGCTGACCTGAGAAGACGGTACGAATCCGCGTACACCATCGAGGTTTACCAGGAGGCCTCCCTTATTATAGTTTATAACCCTGGCAGCGATAATATCATTATTTTCATATACATGCTGCAACGAGCGCCAGCTTTTCTCCTGACGTGCCTTGTCTATCGAGAGGATGGCGCGTCCTTCTTTGTCTTCCGACTGAACCACAAAGACGAGTAACTCACCGCCAATTTCCAGGAGGGATCGATCTTCTGGAGACAACGACTGCATTTCGCGCGAGGGAACTACTCCCTCGGCCTTCGAGCCAATATCGACAAGTATGCCGTCCTTGTCGATCTTCATGATAATACCATCTACGGTATCACCATACTGAAGGTTGCGGTAGTCATGGGCAGGATCAGCAAGGAACTGCTCCATCAGGTGCAGTTCTTCCTCGTCGTCCACTGATATGCCGTTGGCTTTGGGGATATGCGACTGACTTTCTTCTGTTTCAGTCGCAATGTTTTTTTCTTCTTCCATCTGCCTTCCTCAAGATAGGAGGCCGGGAAGTAATGCTGATGCATAAGGTATACGTATAGCCATTATACGCAGTTCATAATCAAAACGCAAGGGTTTTACATTGTGCTCCTGTTCACATATGAAGCGATGATGTAGATTGGATATATTCTGACGCCAGGGCATAGATTATCTGGGGTGGTCGATCCGGGTAGAGCAGGCGCAAGTCTGTGGGTAGCCAGGGTGTGGCGTCGATGCGGCGCAGCGTGAGATGGACTTCCTCGCTGCATAACAGCGTGTATTCTGGCCGGTCGGCAGCCAGGTAGGCCAGGCGTAAGGCCTGTTCAACGGGTTCACCAAAAACGGTATATCCCAGCCCGGGCAGGATGGTCGCCAGCCCGATGCCACTGGTCAGGCTAAGGGTCAGGGTATGGGTGGATGTTCCTGCTTCCCATACCTGACGTAATCTATGGGCGACTTGTAAGGCGCTACGTAGCGATGTGGTTAGCGAGTTGTCGTCAAATGTGCCGAAAGCCAGCAGGAGAAGTTCGCCACAGTGCTCAAGTAAGACATTATGCTGTTCGGTTTGCTGTTGAATAATCGTTGATAGTCGGGCCATATGTTCGAGATGTTCATGTAATCCCTGTGTGTGTTTGGGCGATATGCGACAGGCACCTACAACCAGAATGGTACAGGCGCAGGGAATGCCTTGCGCTGGAAACTGGCGATCGAGTAGGGTCTGGATGCCGCCAGAGGGGAGTGATGGCCGAAATGCGCGTGTGTGCTGGTGCAGGCGTTGTTGTTGTAAGAGATTATTGACAGCATGACAGAGTGATCCCCATGCATCGTCTTGAACTTCCAGCTTGGTATCATGGTCACCAGACTGGATCCGCCTGGCAAGGTTGCGCATGGCTCGGGTCATCCGGAAGCGTTCCCAGGTCAGCAGTGCCAGGATCAGGAGCAGAAGCGGGCCGATCAGTTCCGGTATGATTACAATCAGCCCTATACAGACAGGAAGGCATACCAGACTGATCACAAAGCGCCGCCAGCGTCGGCACAGCCGCCAGAATGCAAGCCAGTGCATCATAGTTATGTTTTGCCATAAGCAGGATAGCAGGTGCGTCCAGCTTGCAATCAGTGCTAACTGCAGTTGGGGCAGGAACACGCTGATTGCTGAAAGCTGAACGCGGACAGTGCAGCATACGGGGCTGCTCCCACGGGCTGCATACGTCATGGGTATATCTGGCTACGTGGGACATTGAGGATAGCACAATGACATGGGCTTGATCCAGGTGATGAGATTACGGAGAGGTGACAGCTGGCGAAGCAATTCACCACGGAGGCACAGAGGATATTGTTCGCGCACATACGGTTCGGGTTACCCTTGGGAGCAGAACTGATCTATGCTGTTGCTGCACGCGCCTCGCTCACAGACAGATTGGCTGTGTGAATCATCCCCCCTGCCCCTGCACGGGGCGGGGGGCATGCAGTCATACGCATCAAGTTACGCCTCCCTGCAGGGGTTTGGGGGCCGTAGGCCCCCAAAGAATGTCTTTGTCGTGCGAGATTTTGCCAGCTTTGCTGGCAAAATCTCGCACGACAAAGTAGGTTTTTAGGGCTGCCGCCCTAAAGTTGATGCGTATGGGGGCATGCAGTACCCACAAATGGGGGGTTGCTGGGGCCTCCGGCCCCGCCGGTCGCCGTGGATGGCAAGGGCGTGAGAGCGTACCGCCCACCAGAAAGCCATAGTGCAGGCCAGCCTGACTGTAAAGTTACCCTGAACCATGTCTAAGACGGTTGTTATTCTTCGCGCAGGATATAGCCAACACCGCGCACAGTTTGAATCAGGCGAGGCTCGCTGTTTGCTTCGAGTTTCTGGCGTAAGTAGCGCACATAAACTTCGATGATATTGCTCTCGCCGCCAAAGTCGTATCCCCAAACGCGGTCATAGATAACTTCACGTGTCATCACCTGTTGAGGATGGCGCATAAAGAGTTCGAGTAATTCATATTCTTTGGCCGTCAGATCAACACGGCGATCGTCAATATGGACATCACGAGCGGCGGTGTCCATAGTTAAGTTGGCATAACGCAGGATATCGTTATGCTGAGCGCTCTGACGGCGACGTAACTGGACGCGAATACGCGCAAGCAGTTCTTCAAAGGCAAATGGCTTGACTAGATAATCGTCGGCGCCACTCTCTAGCCCGGCCACGCGATCAGCAACGGCGTCACGGGCAGTCAGGATGATAATGGGCACTTCGGAGACAGTGCGCAGGCGTCGGGCAACTTCCAGCCCGTCCAGGCCAGGCAGCATAAGATCGAGGACAACCAGATCGGGTGGATGTTCGCGTGCAGCAGACAGGCCAGCCGGCCCATCGGCAGCCATTTCGACTGTATAGCCCTCGAAGGTGAGGCCACGCCGCAGGTAGCCAGCGATTTCGGCTTCATCTTCGATGATCAGGATACGCTGCATTTTGATATATCCATCCTACCCTATATAAACACACCAGGGGTACAGTGCCTATACTGGCATCTTTTTATCCTACCCATGTGCGCCCTGGCGCACGGGGAACGTATAAATAGACGACAGCGGTGAGCGCAATGTTTCAGATATGCTATGTATCAATTATATAGCTAAGGTATGGTTCATGTTTCCTGTACAGTTTAGTTGGACGATACGTCCTCACCCCCTGCCCCCTCTCCTTGAGGGAGAGGGGAAAACGGCATCCTGGCGGCACACGCGCAGCGTGTGCCGCCAGGATGCCCCGTCCGTTTCGGGGGGCTAGGGAGTGGGGTGATTCACGCAACCAATCTGTCTGTGATAGGTACAGTACAATTGGTCATCCTGAAACCATGTCTAACGGATAAAGCGCATCACGCGGAATGCCTCGGCGTAGGCGTAGCCCTCATCTTTGCCCATCTCGGCGTTGCGTTCACGCAACCAGTCAGTGGCCTGGGCATTCACCTGGGATTTGTGACAGAGGAGGGCAGCTATTTTTCGTTCCATTGTCTGGGAAATATCAATTTTAAGATCCGGTTGCAGGGTGAGATTCAGATAGAGTTCGCTCACATGATGTGGTTCGTACCCTTCCGCCAGCAGTTCTGGAAAGGTTGGGCGTGTTTCGGCACTGGGGAAAATCGCATAGATAGCTGCTTCGCCAGCGGCACGGTGATCGGGATGGTTGATATAGCCGTCTCCCACAAATACGGTGGTTGGATCCTGGCAGACGACGCGGTAGGGGCGCACCTCACGGATCAAGCGGGTCAGGTCACGCCGCAGTTCCAGGGTGGGTTGCAGAATGCCGTCGCAGTATCCTAGAAAACGCACATCGTGAACGCCTACGGTAGCGGCAGCGGCCAACTGTTCTTCGCGTCGTTGGCGGACGAGCGCGGCCAGGTCGATGCCTGGTTCGTTGCTGCCAGCCGAGCCGTCGGTGACGACACAGTAGGTGACATGCGCACCAGCATCAATCCAGCCAGCAACACTGCCAGAGGCTCCAAATTCGATATCGTCAGGGTGAGCGGCAATTATCAGGATGCGTAATGGTTCTGAAGGAGTTGATGGATTTGTCATAATTTCTGTGTATAAAGATCTTTCGTGTAAATGTAAAAATAGGTGATGGTAGGGGTGGTTTGCGAATCGCCCCTACGTCCTATTTCCATCTCGACTGTGTGCGGCGCAGCCGCATGATCATCTGATGTGTAATTTGTATATATAGTAAGTATGTATTGTATAGTATATGCTGTTCTTGTACAACTGTCGTCATAGACTACCTGGGGGGCGGGATTCGAGCAGATTGTTCAGGCGATCATGTGGTTCAATTTCAAAGATACCGCTGGTAAGGGCATAGGGGCGAATAGTGGCCGATTCCAGGCCACACACAAAGGCATCATCGCCGGACATACCGCCAATGCTGGTATGGACAATGTCTGTCAGGCAGAAGAAATCAAAATTGCCCATGATGTAGGGAGGGAGATCGAGGTTGAGGTGCTGGCCTGGTGCGATAGTTTTTGCGATGGCTATTTTGGGTAAAGTGAAAACCATAGCTTGATCAGACTGGTTGAACAGACTGATCTGGGGGGCGCGTCGGGTTGGGAGAATGAAATGCTCGGTTGAACATCCAGCAGGTGTTAGCACAATGTCGGCACTGGTCAGGTTGGTCAAGGCTGGCGGACGAAACAGATATAGGCCGACTACAATCAGCAGCGGGGTCAGTATGGCAATGAACCGCCAGATGAGGGGCATGCTATGCTCCTTACTCTATGTGTTTATTATGGCTTTCCAGAGCCATAACGTTTGAGATGCCATTATTATGGTGTTCGTTGGGAACGTTGTCAGGGTATGCCAAAAAGCGGCTATTGTGCATGACAATTGAGTGACATTTGTGTGAATGTGATACGTACATGCATGCTATAATTTATACGAGGTATGCGGTACTAGACCAACCTGATGTTTGATCGACTAAAAGACCTGTTTCGCCTCCGGCAGGATGGTACTTTACATTTTTTTGTCCAAACCTGTTCGCCAGAGGCGAACAGGTTTGGACAAAAGATTACTTTTGTTGCTGATTTTTTCGCTGGAGGCGAAAAAATCAGCAACAAAAAAAGTTCTCTTCCACCCTGTCTCCTACCGTGGCGTTTTTCACGCTCATGATCCACTTGTCAAACGGGAGGCGATATGCGTCAAGAAAATAGGCGACCACGTACATCCTGTCACTGACATGCAGTATGAAGGATAAAACCATGACCATCGAAGCGCTGGTAGCCAAGTGTGTGGGGCAGATTGAGTCGAGCCATGCGGCGCGTGAACAGGCGCTGACAACGTCGCGCTCGCTGGTTCGTCAGTGTGCCAATACGATTCGGGCTACCCATCGGCGGCAGTTTGATGAGGCGGCACAGATGCTGGCTGAAGCGGGTCAGATTGCGGCCAGGTTGCGTCAGATTGTCGCGCAGCAACCGGCACTGTTGACCGCCGGATATACGCAGGATGCGTTGAAGGAGTATGTTGAAGCGGCGCTGGTGTATGCATTTCTTACCGGGAATGATATGCCCTCGGCGGCGCTGTTGAATGTGGAGCCAGCCGCATATCTGAATGGTATGGCCGAGGCGGCCAGTGAGTTGCGGCGGGCGATTCTCGATGGGTTGCGGCGTGGCGAGGTTGAGCAGGGCGAAGCGCTGCTCATGATTATCGAAGATGTCTATAGTGCGCTGATTACGGTGGATTTCCCTGATGCGGTAACGGGTGGGTTACGGCGCACGACTGATGCGTTGCGGGGTGTTCTGGAACGCACGCGCGGCGACCTGACGGCGGCGATTCGCCAGGAGCATCTGACGAAGGCGATGGCAGCGTTAGAGGCGCAGCTGACAGGCACGACAGCAGAGGGGACTGGTACGTGACAACAAATCTAGGTACGGCGGCGCTGCCAGCAGCGGTATTGAATGCGGTGACGGCTTGTACTGAAGCATGTCGTAAAACCCTGCTGCAACTGGAGCATGATCGCGACTATTTGCGGGCAGCGCTGGATCGGCGTATTCGCCCGACACCGGATGGGCCGGTGCGGCGTCTGTGTGCGGTCGATGGGTCGCATGCGACGGTGCCAGCAGCCGGGGCGACCTTTGTGGCGATTGCGGCGGCAGCGGTGGAGGATGCGGCCCTGACCGACCAGGAGGTGTTCGTGCATCTGTTGCCGCCGGTCGAGGAGCTTGAGAGTATCCTGGGTGGTTTGCGCTGTATCCTGGAGCTGCGTCTGCTGGCGCGTCGAGTCAGGGCGACCAGTAGTGGCCTGTTTGTACTGGATGGATCGTTTTACTCGGTCTTGTTAGAGATCAACCGTTTGCTGATGCGTTATGCGCGGGATCATCGCACGGGTACGCCGCCAGCCTGGTGGGGGCTATTTCGTCCGCTCGTTGAGGCTTTTTTTCAGGAAGAGGACTGGCGGTTGGTGCTGGAGTGTCGACGGGTGGTGGCGCATCCCAAGGCGGCGACGGCGGCTGATGATGTTGCGGCGCTGGCCCCGCATCTGAGTGGCACGATTACGGATCGAACGCTGTGGAGCAGTGTGCTGCATGCTGGCGAGTATTCTTTGCCAGTGTCGCTGATTCGACAGGATCGACCGCATCTGTTGACAGGCTATCGGAGTTTGTTGTCGGGTGATTTTGGTGAACGCCGCCGGGTGATTGAGCATGGGTATGGGCAACTGTATGTGTTGTATTATCGCCCGGATGCGACAGGGCCAGCTTATCGCCTGGAGTTGCCAGCAGCATTGATTGCGCGGGAGCCGTTGGGGGCGGTGCTAGCGACGTTTCGTAGTGCGTTGCAGGTTAAGAGTGTGCAGGAGCCGTTGCCGCAGTTTCTGGCTGATGCGATCTGCCGCCAGTTAGGGCGGGCGCTGGCGGCAACTGCCGAGGGTGCGCGCACGATGTTACAGCACGAGTTTGATCTATCGGTGGTGCAGGGGTATTTGGGGCCGTATCGTACGCCACGCTGATGTGAAAATAGCCAATGGACAATTGCGCATCGGCCTCCTGACGATGGGTAGGGGCGACCGGCCGGTCGCCCCTACGGGCCGATTTTCATCCCGGCGGTGTGCGCCAAGCGCATGGATGGCTAATGTGAAAAGAGGAAAAACGTCTATGCTATAATAGACCACACCTGTTCACACTAGGAGGATATGATTTATGTCCGGTCATTCTAAGTGGCATTCGATTCGGCGCTCAAAAGGGGTGCTGGATCAGCGCCGGGGCAAGCTGTTTACGAAACTGGCGCGTGATATAACTGTGGCAGTGCGTGATGGTAATAGCGGTGACCCTGAAATGAACTTTCGCTTGCGGCTTGCCGTGGATAAGGCGAAACAGGCGAATATGCCGTCTGATAATATTCAGCGGGCGATCGATCGGGGGCTGGGCAAGGCGGGCGATGTTGACCTGGAAGATATTTATTATGAGGGGTATGCGCCGGGCGGTGTAGCCCTACTGATCGAAGCGTCTACGGATAATCGCAATCGTACCAGCTCTGATGTGCGTTCGACCCTTACGAAGAGTGGGGCCAGTCCGGGGGAACCGGGGTCGGTGGCCTGGATGTTCGACCAGAAAGGGTTAATTACGATTGATCTCGAGGGAACCAATCTTGATGCCGATGAGGTGATGCTGTCTGCGATTGATGCCGGGGCAGAGGATGTAGATGTTTCTGATAGCATCCTTGAGGTGTATACCGAGTGGACGCAGTTGAATGATGTGCGTGTGGCTCTTTCGGAACATAATTTGCCTATCGTGGGGGTTGAGAAGGCAATGAAGCCGAAAACGCTGGTTCAGCCAGACGAGAAAGAGGCCTTGCAGACGATGCGGTTGCTCGAAAAGCTGGAAGACCTGGATGATGTTCAGAAGGTGTATAGTAATCTGGATATCACTGATGAACTGGCCAGTCAGTTTGGTGATGGTGAGTGATGGGTGTAGTACGTACCCTTGGCCTTGATCCAGGTACGGCACGTATGGGCTGGGGTGTGGTCGAGGAGGCAGGTGGCACGTTGCGTGTGCTTGGCTATGGTGTGTTGACGACAGCGGCCCGCAGCGAGCCAGCGCAGCGTTTGCTGGTATTGCACCAGGGGTTGACTGACCTGCTGGGTGAGTATGGCCCGGATGCTGCTGCAATTGAGGAACTCTTCTTTTCGCGCAATGTTACCACTGCGCTTGGTGTTGGTCAGGCGCGGGGTGTGGCGCTGTTGACTTTTGCGCAGGCGGCTATTCCGGTGTTTGAGTATAAACCCCGAGAGGTGAAGCAAGCTGTAGCCGGGTATGGTGCCGCCGATAAGCGGCAGATTCAAGAGATGGTGCGTTTGACGTTGCAGCTTGAAGCGTGCCCCCGGCCAGATGATGCCGCTGATGCACTGGCGATTGCGATCTGCCATACATATACTGCGCCGGTGTTGCGGCGCATTCGTGAAGTAGAAAAGGATACGTAGGCAACCAGCGTCCTATCCGGTGTGAGTAAAGCGCATGGCGAACTGGTTTGCAGAAGCAGTATGTCACATCGCTCGAAAAAAAACCGTTTTGCCCAAGGAGTAGCCGACCTGGAAGAAGTACAGCCAGGTCGTTTTCGTGTGCATACGATGCAGATCTGTGCCTTGCTGAAGGGAGAAGGCGATATCCAGGGGGATCGGTTTACCCTGACAACCTGGCGGCGTGATGGTTTGCTGGCGCGTTTGCGCATGCGCGGCTTCAAGGTGTTTACGCTGGAGGATCGGGTACAGGCATTGCCCGGGTTGCCTGTGGTTGAGCCGATAGGCCCGGCGGAGTGGCGCGTGGTTGGCGGGATGGATCGCTATAGTTTTTTCGATCCGGACGGGTTGGACTGGGTGGCAATTGATGAGCAGGATCGCGAAGGAGTGCGTTCAGTGTTGTTGCATGTGGGCTGGATTGTGCGCCGTCGTCATGGGCGGGGGCCATCCAGTTATCATCAGGTTTTGCCCGCAAAACGCGGAACCGGGTTGTTGCCACTGACTGAAACAGATGCTCTGCTGGCAGGGTATGCACTGGCAGCTCAGGCTGGCCCCTGCTGGTTGCCTGTTCGACGTGAAGATGGGAAGGTGTGTGTGCCTGCGCTGGTGTTGCCGCTGCCACACCGTGATGTGTTGCAGCGGCTTGGTACGCCGACGAAAAGCAAATGGCAGTTCAATGATCAGGTATGGGACATAGTGATGCAGGTGTATGCACGGTTGGGGGTGCGGGTGTAGGGGCGCAGCATATTGCGCCTCTACGCCTGTATGGCCCGATGTTTAACGACCTTCTTCTGCTTTGAGGCGGGCGATCAACTCTTGCAGGGCCAGGTAGGACGGACGGGGACTCCAGTCGCCGTTGAGAATGCCGAATGATGCCTGTTCGTGCAAGGGTTGGGGTGGATCTTGCTGGTTCCACAGGATGGCGAAGTTCAAGTTCCAGAGGAACATATTGCCAACCCAGGGATACTGTTCGTAGGTAAGCTGAATGGCGTCGGTAATATACTCGGCTTGCTGTTCAAATGTCACCTGGTTGCCAAACTCGTAGCCGGGGGTGACGTTCTCGGTGGCCCAGCCAAATTCGGTGATCCAGATCTGATGGTTGCCCAGGCCATATTCCTCCATGACGGCGCGAACGTTCTCGATATGGCGGAAGTAGAACGTTGGATGATCGGTCCAGCCGTCGGCGGTGCTGGGATTGTCGGGGTAGAATGTGTCGGGTGGGTTGGCGGAACCGCCGGGATGCACAGCCTGGACATCGAAGTGACCGTCGATGATGCCGTCTTTGTATTCGTACATGGCGCGGTAGTATTCGATATCCGAGATGGCGATGGCTGGATCGGTAACGCCGGTTGAAGAGGGAGCTCCGGCCAGGACAAAGGCTTCGGGCGAGACGGCTTTGATGCGGTTGTAACTCTCGATCAGCAGGTCGACGTATTTGCCAGCGTCTTCGATCGTGATCTGGCCGCCGGTTTCGTGGGCGAGGTTCTGCTCGTTCCAGATTTCGTAGGCACCGATTTTGTTACCGTAGCGTTGTGCCATGGCTTCGACAAAGTTGCCCAGGGTGGTTGGATCTGCGGGCAAGCCGTCGCTGCCGTCGGCGGTGTAAAAGGTGGGTGAGCGTACGATGCTGATCAGCAGTTTCAGGCCATATTGATTGGTGGCATCCACAATTGTGTCCAGTTCATCCCAGGCATATTCGCCAGGTGGGCCTTCCATATTTTTCCAGTGGATCTGCTGGCGAATCCAGTCGAATCCGGCGTTGCTGGTCAGTTGCAGGGCGCGTTCATGGTCGGTGTAGTAGAGATGCGGCACCACACCAAATTCCAGGTAGGGCGTTTTGAGGGGGGCGGTAGTGTCGGCTGGCCCTGGGGTGACCGTTTCGGGTGTGGCGGTAGGGTCAGGTGCTGGTTCGCTGGTTTGATCGGAGGGTGCTTCGGCTGTATCTGTAATGGATATCGCTGCGGTAGGTACCCGGGTGGATTGTTCTGCGGTTTCGGAGGTGCCACCACAGGCGGCAAGAATGGGTAGGATCAGGAAGAGTATTCCCAGTGTGCGGATACTATATCTCTGTTTCCATGCTGGTTTCATGGGTGAAAGCTCCTTGATGCGTGTTGCGGACAGCTAGTTGCGTTATGGGTGATCTGGTGCGAATGGACTCTGAATAGCTGCCTGTGGTTGCCAGTGTGTTTTGACGGGATTCGGTCTGGCTGATTGAGTTGCCAGGTTGCTGTTTTGATCTCCACGGCCCCCCTGCCCCCCTACCCCCCTGCGGGGCTTATCATGACCCACAATTGTATCGCATGCTGATGTGGTAGAGGGAATAGCTTCCCGTCTTCCACGGCTTCCGGCGGGGCTGCGCCCTGCCAAGATTCTCATGTTTTCGGTGTGGTGTGGCGGCAAAGCCGCCACACCACACCGAAAACACATTTTTGCGAGGGCCGGAGGCCCCCGCGCCCCCACGTGTGGGTAATGTATAACCTGCGGGGAGAGGGGGTATCTAGCCAGGCATCAGCGAAAAAATCTACTCTTGAGAGACATGCAGGACGGGGAGTACACGGATGTACTCCCCGGTTGCTGTTTGTTGGTGGCCTACGGATTATTTGGGAATGGATTGAATGACATTGTAGGCCGGGCGCGGGCTCCAGTCGCCGTTGAGAACGCCGAACGAGGCCTGTTCGTGCAACTCGTTGCCGCCAGCTATGCGCCAGGGAACGGCGAAGTTCAAGTTCCAGACGAACATGGCACCCATCCAGGGGGCGTACTCGTAGCGGCCTTTTTCGAGGGCGCGGGCGATGTACTGAGCCTGCAGGTCATAGGAAATGCTATTGCCATATTCGTAGCCGGGTGTGTTGTTGGCGGTGGCCCAGCCAAATTCGGTCATCCAGACCTGGCGGTCGGCCATGCCATTCTGAACCATCATGGCGCGAATATCTTCGACACGGCGGAAGTAGAACTCGCGGCTGTTTTGCCATTGCGGGCCGGGGCCGGGATTCTCGGGCCACATTGCGTCGGGCGGGTTGTACTGGCCACCGGGATGTACGGCGATGGCATCGACATGGTCACGGAACTTCTGATTGGTGAACATCTGGCGTTGGAATTCTACGTCGCTGATAGCAATGTCGGCGCGGTTCGTTTCAGTAGATGTGGGTGCGCCGCTGACCACGATGGCGTAGGGATCGCTGGCCTTGATCGCGTTGTAAGCTTCGGCGAGCATGTCGACATAGTAGGCAGCGTCAACTACACGGCCACCCACGCCGCCGTCGCGGCTACAGTCGCCGCCATTCTCGCAGGCGCGGTTCTGTTCGTTCCAGATCTGATAGGCCTGGACGCGCCCCTGGTAGCGGGCGGCCATCTGGCCCATAAAGCTGGCGAAGGTGCCAAAGTGTTCGCGGGCGGGCAGGCCGTTGGCCCCGTTGGAAGTGGCCCACGAGGGTGAACGCACAACGCTGATTAGCAGGTTGACATTGGCATTGCTGGCATCGTTCACGATACGGTCGAGTTCGCCCCAGAAGATCTGGCCGGAAGCATCGTGCATGTCGGACCAGGCAATCTGCTGGCGTATCCAGTTGACTCCGGCATTTTTCGAGAGGGTCAGGACGCGGTTGCGATCCTGCCATGCGGTACCGTCGCCATACAGATGGGCGTTGAAGCCATAGATGAACGGACGAGGCATGGACTGATCGGCCGGGCGTGAGCGGAAGGAATCGTTGCCGCCGTGGTTGGCGTCGCGATACTCATTGCCAAGCAGCCCGAGCAAGATCTGATATTGCGGATCGGCGATGTCGGGATGCCACTCCATGCGCTGGCGTTCGAAGTACTGCACCCAGTACGTGTTACCATCGGCCTGGTTGACTTCCTGGAACTGTTCGGAGATAGGGCGACCAAACACCTCGATGCCGCCGTTGTTGAGCCAGAAGTTACGGAAAGGCGCGGGTGAGTTGCTTAAGGTATGCTGCGTAACATCGTCCCAGGAGCCATCGCCGGGGTTGCCGACTGGTTGGAAGGGGCCTTCATTGCCGCGCCCCTGAGCGAGCTTGTTGCCCATCAGGCGACCCAGGATGTAGAACTGCTTATTGCCCTGGCTATAGTTTTCGGGGTGTTCTTCGAGGATAGCACGCTCGAAATACTGTACCCGATAAAACTTCCCTGGTTCGGTAAAGCTTTCTTCGATAAACGGTTGTGAGATGGGATAGCCATACACAAACAGGGCATTGGGTGTATTTTTCCACTTTTCGAGGAAATAGTTCACGGCCGAATGGCCGGTTTCGGCAAAATAGCGCACCTGATACGGTGGAAACGTATCGGGGACGCCATTCTGGGCTGCGCCGGGGCTGGGAACGGCAATCAGACCGGCGGTGAGCGCCATTAGCATAAATACTACAAAGGCACGCCTGAACATTGATTTTCTCCTTTGACGGTTTCGATGATGCTATACAATCTTACTTACTTATTGGGCCGGGCAGCGGTGTGATACGTCCATCTATAAGCCATTGTAGCAGTCAGCGATGATAGCATGCTGAGGAATGGCTGAATAGGTGATTACTGTTTCGTGACTCCTGAGCACAGTTCAAGCGCACAGTACGGCAGTGTCATTCTACTGTGTGCTCAGATCAGGGTTTAGGGATTTCCTCCAGGGCGCGTATGACAGCCTCGTCGGGGGTGGTTGCTGGAATAACGTGGAGTTGTCCATGCAGATCTTGTCCAAGTGACCAGGTATGGAGACCGATCACGCGACGACCGCATTTGCGCGCCAGGGCGATTTCAGACAGCGTACCGTACTCGCCGCTGATAGCAATAACGATGTCGGCCGTCTGGACGATAATGACATTGCGAGCGTGGCCCATACCAGTTGCTATGGGAATACGTACATACGGATTAGCTGCCGAGCAATCTGATCCGGGGAGAATGCCCAGAGTGAGGCCACCGGCAGCGACAGCGCCGCGACAGGCTGCCTCCATCACGCCGCCAAGGCCGCCACAGACCAGGATGGCGCCTGCTTTGGCAAGGCGATGCCCGACCTGTTCGGCGAGTGTGTCTGTAGCAGGATCACATGTTCCGGCGCCGCAGACGGCAATGATTGGTTGTTTGTGTGACAATTGTACCAAGGCTGGAAGAAAGTCAAGATTACCGCAAGATACCCGATCTGGCAATGAAACGTGAAAATAGTCAATGGGGGGTAGGAGCGAAAAAATGTGTTAGCGCGAAAAAGCCCTGGAATGGGTCAGGCTCCCGACCATCAGGTTGGCGAAATACGCATCTGTATCACCCAACCCCCCAACCCCCGCCCCCGCACGGGGTGGGGGAGATGGGGTGAGGGCGTCTGGTTCCCCAGAAGGTATTCGCGCTAACAAAAAATTTGTTCCTACCCCCTTTTTTCATGCTGACCGTGTGCGCAACGCGCATGGCCAACTGATGTGTTCAGGATCAGCATGACTATAGATAATGTGAATAGTGCCATCATTGCCAAACGGGGTCATTATAACCGAGGTAGTAGGAGCGTCAAGCGTACAGAGCGCGGATGGCCAAGAAAGTTTTATGCTAGAAAGAATGCACTACAATCGGTCATAGAGCTATGGGATAGGTACAGGTGTTTCAGGAAATTCACATCATTTTCTAATCTAAGCCAAGGTTCGCGGTTACTTTACAGTCTGACTGATCTGTACTCTAGTTTTCTGGTGGGCGATACGCTCTCACCCCAGCCTCACAGGATACTGCCTCCCATGTTGGGCTATGCATGACCCACAGGTGGGGCAAGTGGTGGCCTCCGGCCCCCGCAAAAAAAAGTGTGTTCGGTTTGGTGTGGCGGCTTTGCCGCCACACCAAACCGAACACACGAGGAATCTCCAGTGTAGATCAGTGATGATCACAGGGGATTCCTCGGGCTGCTGACACGGATAGATATATAGAATAAAAGTTTTGATAGACAGCCCTCGGAATGACATGGAGGTGCATGGGGGGGCATTGCTCACCGCGCTCCGCACCCCGCGCCTTCCATGTCATTCCGACCGGAGCCGCCAGCGGGGTTGTCTGGACGCCAGGCCGGGTTCGCGGCGCAGAGAGGAATCTCCCATGCTGATTCAAAGGATGATCACAGGAGATTCCTCAGGCCGCTGATACGGATGGGTGTGCGGAACAGGTGTTCGATTGGGCGGCCCGTGACATGACAAAGGGGCGCGGTGGGCATTGCTATACCTACCGCGCCCCTTTGTGCGTGAGCTATTCCTCCATATGCGACCGGCGCTTTAGCGCACCACGAGCGGAAGGTACACCTGAGACGCCTCCGTTGTTCCCCCCGCGTGGATTAACAGGGTGATGACGGTCGGGTCGCTCACGTTGCCGTCTGCGTCGGTGGCGGTGATGGTGCTGGCATAGGCACCCCCGGGCAGGCCACCGGCCGGCCAGTCACCACTGACCGGGGTCGCCGTTGCTGTGTCGATGCGCCAGGTTCCGTTCGCGTCGGTGGTCGTTTCAAAGGCCACGCTGTCGCCGTTGCCCAGGTCAATGGTCAGCCGGATGGTGCTTCCCGCTTCGGCGGTACCGCTGATGCGGGGCGTGCTATCGGTGGTGGTGATGCTGTCTGTGCCGGTACTCAACTGTGGCGGTGCGGGGGCTGTCGTGTCTCCTTCCAGGGCCACGCTGGCGCTGGCCGTGTCGGTGATCGTCGTTCCCAGGC
>RRYU01003952.1_pt1 | contig 73150 bp, 57 predicted proteins | sample 2162651 | NCBI WGS metagenome assembly RRYU01 (sample SAMN10267283, study PRJNA491782) | microbial mat metagenome | isolation source: biomat in the production well | place: Japan: Minami-Kanto gas field, natural gas well KTG3 | collected 2017-06 | reverse complement strand
AAAAAAACGGAGGATCTGCAACATCAGTTTGGTGCGTTGACCAAAAAGGTAAAAGAAAAGGAAGGCCAACTAGAGAAAGTACAGCAACAGTCGCAAAATAGCGCCAAAGAGATTGATGGCCTTAAAGAAGAAAATGAGCTGCTACTACTGCAACTTCATCAGGTCCAGGAAGAGCTGGAACGCTATTTTCTCGAAAACCGGGAACTTAAATCTCAACAGACACCAGCTTACTATGGAGCCGCCGAGCGTCTGAGGGGTGAACTACCCTATGTGATTGGCAGTGCCATTATTGAACGAGGGCGAAAAGTTTGGCCGCTCCCGCTTCTGCCGTTTTCCATGTGGCGCATTGCTCGACAACAGCGTAAGTTAAAGCAGGATAAAGACGGGAACCCTCCACCGCTGACGGAATACCGCGATTATCATGAAGCGGAAAAAGCCCAGAGCCATCTGTCCTATCGTTTGGGTACAGCCTGGTTAAAGCATATCCGCACACCATGGGGATGGTTGATCATGCCCTTTGCCTTGATCGGAACACACCTCGCATACCGCAAAGAGCGCCGTGAACAGGGTAAAGGCTAAAAACATCACGAACGCAGATAAAAACGGATTTGCACCGGTGATGTCAAAGGCAAAAATTTTGGACGAAGATTAAGGCTTTAACCAAAAAACTGGTTTTACTGGATTTAGCCTTCATCCGCGTTCGAAAAAAAGGTTTAAGCAGGATAAATAGGAGTGTTTGTGCAGAAAAAAGATTTTTCCCCACTGAATCAACTTGACTGTATCAGCCGAATTTTCCCCATTAAGGGTGCCTTCATTGTCGGCGCCGGCAGGGGAGAGGGTGCCTGGTTCGAGCTATTAAGAACCAGTGATGCCCCGGCTCTGTTGATTGAAGCAGACGCCGGACGTGCCCGGCAGCTGGATCGTGACTGTGTTGACCACAGCAACTGGGTTGTTATGCAGCAAGTCATAGCAGCCGATCAAAAGGAATGCACTTTCAACCTGTTGTCCAACCCATCCGAAAGTACCTTGCTGCCGGTTGAAGTACTGACCGATCTCTGGCCCAACATGAAACTGAAGCAACAGTCTGCTTGCCGGACTGTTACCGTGTCCGATCTGTTGCAACAAGTTGAATTTGAACCCAACTGGCTGATTGTTGATTGCTTGCCTGGACTACCTGTTCTGCACGGTGCAGAAGTCCTGTTGCCGAGTGTGAATGTCGTTATTGTCCGTGTTCTTGCAGGTCAATCGCTTAATCCCATGGCTCAGTCTAGTCACGAGGATGTTGATGCCTGGCTGCGCGATAAAGGTTTTGTCTGTTTGGGCCTTACCCCCGAACGGCATCCAGCCTTGGCCCATGCGGTTTATGTGCGTGATTACGCCGGTATGGCTCACCAACAGCAGACCGAATTTAAGAATCTTCAGAAACAGATTGAGCAGCTAAATCTAGCAAAAACCAACGCCGAACAACAGAACAATGATCTACAGTTGCAGCTAGCACTCTTAAATAAGGCAGGGGAAGAACAGACCAGATTGGCAAGTGAACATCAATTACATATTGAACACCTGACCGAAAAACTGGACGAGCAGACAAAACAAGCCGAGGAGTGCCAGCAGCTGATTGTGCAGTTGTCCCAGTCACTGGACGAAAAGACCAAGCTGATTGAAGAGCAACAGCAGATGCTTGATGAGCTAGGCAAAACCAAGTTTGATGCAGAGACTTTGGCGAGCGAGTTGAAGGGGCAAATTAGCGAGTTAACCAATGCGAAGGATGAGCAAGCGAAGTTAGCTGCAGAGCTGCAGACTAAGTTCATACAAGCTGACCAGGCTAAATCTGAAGTCGACCAACTGGTGACTCAATACCAGCAGCAGATTGATCAATTGACCCAGTCGCTGGACGAAAAGACCAAGCTGGTTGAAGAGCGTCAGCAGCAGCTTGCTGATCTGAATAAATACAAAAAAGAAACAGCAAACAAAGAATCTGAACTACAGGCGCAGATTGAAAAACTAACGGGTGAGGTTGACGCACAAAATAAACTTACATCAGATCTGCAGCAACAAATTGATCAACTTACCAAGGCCAAGGAAGAGCAGGGCAAGCTGGCAGAAGAACGACAAGGGCAGATTGACCAGTTGACTAAGGCTAAGGATGAACAAGAACCCCTCGCGGCCGAAAAGCAGAAAAAAATAGAATGGCTCACGAAAGCCCGCGATGAACAAGCTGCCCTCGCCGAGGAGCGCAAGTCGCAAATTGTACAATTAACCAAGGCGCGGGATGAACAAAAACTAGTCGCTGAAGAAAGACAAGCAACTATTGATAAACTTTCATCCGAAAGCACACAGCAAGTTTCGCAGATTTCGGAAATGCTAAAACTTCAGCAGGGCCAGTTGGAAAAGATGGAAAAAGGGCTGAAGGATCAGATTGATAATAAAATAGTGAACTCGACCCACCAAATTGAATCGTTGATCGGCATTGAATCTTATATGGGGCGTGGGCAATTGTTACCCACCCTGCATGGTTGGACAGTAAGCCCGGATTTTGCTCATTATCTGATTAACCTTATTGAAGACAATGACTATGATCTCATCATTGAGTTCGGTAGCGGCTCAACAACGGTACTCATGGCGAAAGCGCTGATGAAAAAAAATCAGCGCGCCGCCATTCAACATTTCTTTCAACAAAGGGAGATGAAAACAGACTCGCAGCTCAACCTGCGGAGCGAATTCGAGAATCTACTCGCTTTAACCATGCCTGCATTTTCAGACCAGGCTATGGCGATACCCCATGAACCCAGCCCCCGTATTGTTGCCTTTGAACACCACCAGCACTATTACGGAGAAACCCTTAAAGCCCTTCGCCAAGCGGGGGTAGACGATCTGGTTGATCTTCACCTTGCGCCATTGCGTGATTATAATACCTGGGAAGGTGAGCACTTTCTCTATTATGGCTGCGAAGAGAGGATTGCTGATTTGGCTAAATTTCTAAATGGGCGCAGAGGGAAGATCCTGGTATTGGTAGACGGCCCGCCTGGTGCCACTGGTAAACATGCTCGATATCCTGCTTTGCCAATTTTATTGCAACACTTGGCTACACATGGTTTGGATATACTGCTGGACGATTTTAGTCGCGAAGATGAAAAAGAAATTGTTGAACGTTGGGAGTTTTTGCTCGGTAAAAGGTCTTTAACTTACGAAAAGAAAAATCTTGGGTTTGAGAAAGGGGCATGTCTGCTTTCGATAAGTTAAGTATTCCCCCTTAAATAGTGAATTATTTAACAAACCCCCATTGAATCATGATAATTATTTTATTTTTTGTATATGTTGAGCCGAATTGAAATTCACTCAATGAGTTCGTTGTGACATTCCCGGTTTGAAGTTGATCAGGGGGCTGATACTTAAGACGGTCACACCGGCAAACCTGCTGCAGACTCTGGAACTGACAGTAGAGCAGGACAATTATCTGGTGGTTAACCAAGGGCCATTATTTTACACAAGGCGGATGCTAGTTATTGTGCTATTCCTGTTTCGAGAAGAGCAAGATTGCTACTCAAAGTCTTGGGCTAATTGACTTGTGGCTCGTTTAATAAATTATTGTGGAGACATGACTATGAGAAATAGCCCATACAAGAAAAGACCAGAGTACACTTTTTGGAGTAGTGGAGTGGCTCATTCTTCTAGCCCGGTACCGGACGAACTATATATAAAAAAGTGGCCTATCGATAAACAAATGGCAATCGCAACAGCTGGGAGCTGCTTTGCTCAGCATATCGGCAGAAACTTAAAGGCCGCTGGTGTCAATGTACTAGATCTAGAGCCGCCACCAAAATCGCTATCTGCGTCTGCTCAGGCTGAATTTGGTTTTTCTCTTTATTCCGCCAGATTTGGCAACATATACACTGCGAGGCAATTGCTTCAGCTGGCCAAAGAAGCTTTTGGTCAATTTTCCCCAGCTGATATTGTATGGATGAATGAGGAAGGTAAATATTTTGATGCTCTTCGACCAGGGGTTGAGCCATATGGGCTTGATAGCCCATATGAGGTAAGTAGGCATCGTGAGTACCACCTCAAAAAAGTAAGAAAACTTTTTATGGAGATGGATCTCTTTGTTTTCACGTTAGGCCTAACAGAAGCATGGGAACATATAGAAAGTGGGACAGTTTACCCCACAGCACCCGGCACTATCGCTGGAAACTATGACCCAAGTGTTTATAGATTTGTAAACTATAGTTTTCAAGAAATTTACGATGATATCAGGTCGTTTATAAACCTGATATTTAGGGCTCGACCTGACAATCAACCAAAGTTTTTGCTTACGGTATCTCCTGTTCCCCTCACAGCCACTGCAACAAATAATCATGTTATGCTCGCTACAACATATTCAAAATCCATATTGCGTGCCGTTGCAGGCCAGTTGAGTATTGATTATGAAAATATCGACTATTTCCCTTCTTATGAGATCATTGTCAATCCGTGGATTTTTGACTGTCATTATGAGAAAAACCTAAGATCAGTCAAGAAATCAAGCGTTGAGATTGTCATGAAAACCTTTTTGTCTTCGCATTTCACGGAGGAGAGTTCTTTAGGCTTGTCATGTAAGGAAGATAATTGCCCTGATAAAAACCCTGTGGAACCTTTGTGCTGTGAGGCTGACTCATGTAACGATGACGTCATTTGTGAAGATGCAATGCTCGAGGCATTTTCAAAACCAGCAGTAAAATCATAGTAATGGATGGTTATACAATGGTGGATAATTCGTACGGACCAAAAGTATTGGTAATTGGAAACTCTTTCGCTGCTGCACTTCGTGAGTCAGTAGATGCTTCACGCCATAATATAAGCTTTTTGGGTGGAAGTAACCAATTTCTCAACCATCTAGAACTTGGCGATGACGGCGACAGCCTAGTGCTCGACACAGAGATGGCATGTGACCCCGTTCAGAAGAGACTCTGGTATTTAACCAGCGGCAGTGAAAAACCACTCCAGCTTTCAAATTTTGATATTTTTATAGTGGTCGGAAATGTAAATCCACCTGATCCATTGTTGCATATTAATTGTATTCAAATTGATAAAGACATTGCCTGTTTTTTTAAGGGTGCCCCTGTTTCATTTGCATTGTATAAAAAAATTAGTCCTTACCGCGGAAGCCTTGAAAGGGCGAAGAAAATAAAACAGTTAATTTGCAACAAAGATGTGTCGAGAAAGGTTTTATTTGTTCCACAACCGAACATTCGTGATGATGCTGCTGATTTTGATGTGAAATATACTCACCCTGACTGGTGGAAAAGGTTAGATCAAAAATCAAAATTATTGCTTCAGGAAAATGAACAGGCCCTATATAAAAGATATTTTTTGGATGAGGGCATAATGATGGTCATGCCAACAGATGAAGTCGTAGTTGACGGTAATCGATGCCCATCTCGATTTTCGATTGGGGCGCTAGGGTCAGCAAATTTTGTTTCAGGAACAAAACCTCAGTGGGGCAACACCCCCCTAGAGTCAGTTGCAAACATGAATCATAAAAATGCTGAATGGGGCTCAATTATATGGCGTCAGATTGACCACATGGTTAGTTGTGAATATTTTTGATTAATAGACATTTGCGGGCTTGATTGATTGGCAATTTACTAAAAAATTCTATTAAACTCGTAAAAACTACATTACAGGTGGCAGACAGAATGGCATGTGACTCCAGATTTAAGACAGCTAACGAACTTTTTAGAAATGGTGATTTTGAAACGGCACTTTCTGAATATCGCACTTTGTATGCAAATAGTGGATTTTCACTATACCGCTGGTCAATCGATATTTGCCTATCAAAATTAGGGTATTCTCAGGACTTGTCGACATACAATAAGGTTTGCATATGTTCTTCTGGTATTATGGGTCCAACCGGAGCAGGCGGAATTGCTACAGCAATGGCAAATTTAGCCATATCTCTAGCAGAAAATGGGATGGAAGTTACAATCCTTTATGCTGCTCACCCTTATTACGCAAGAAAAAATTATGAATATTGGAAAGACCTTTTCAGGTCAAAATATAATATAAACTTCGCAGTTCCAAAAAAGTCAAAATATTATGGAACTGAGCAGATGATTCGGTCATACGAGTCATTTGAGTTTATTCGAAGCAGGGAATTCGACTGCGCGATTTTTCATGATTATCAAGGTCTCGGTTATTATTCAGCTGTGGCTTCGCGGCTTGGCTTGATTGACATTGATATTGTTATTAATGGTCATGGCAACATCGAGCTTTCGTATCAATTTGGCTCAAAACATAAGTCAACTGTTGCCGAGTGTATAACAAGAGAAATGGAGAGATTGAGTATAAAAAATTCAAATGCCATAGTGTCTCCATCATCCCAATATTTAAAATTTTGGTCTAAAATAACTGAGCTGCCTTCTAAATCAATTACTATACCAAATATTAACTCTATTGATACTGAGACCGGATTGCTTGGTAAAGCCTCTGATTCTGATCAGATAAGAATAGAGAAAGCATCAAAATACAAAAATAATTACTATTTCTATTCAAGACTTGAAAGATTAAAAGGGCTAGATCTTTTCATAGATTTTTGCATCGAGAAAACCTACATTTTTCCTGATGAAAACTTCTTCTGGTTTTATGGTACGCCTGTAAAGATTGATAATACAAGTTCAGATGAATACATTAAAGATAGACTCAAAAATACTAATGTACAATTTGAGTTAGTTCTTAATCCCACCCCTTCACAGTTTTTTGCTGACGTTAGAAATACTAATGGGATACTTATTTTTCCTTCTTTAGGTGAAAATTCCCCTTGTACAGTGGCTGAGGCATGTAATTATGGCGTGCCACTGCTGTCCTCAGATATTCCAGGTGTTGTTGAAATGCTTGATGATGTTTCTGTATCTAATTGCTTGTTTCGTACTGGCGATGTCAATGATTTAATTAGGGCATCCTCTTCAATTGAATTAAATAATATTGTGCCCAAGTTATCTTATGATCATGGTGAGTTATATACTAATTGGTTTGATTTATTTTTTGATTTGAAAAAAAACCGGAGTTTTGTTGAAAAAACAAGTATTCAGAAAATTTCCGTTGTCATACCAACAATCGGAAGGGTTGATACACTAGGTGAAACTTTGTCTTACTTCATGCAGCAAACACTATTACCTAGCGAAATAGTTGTTGTTGATGATGGTAGTAGTTGTTCAGAAAAAATTTCACATTTATGTCAAAAATTTGGTGCTAAATATATACGGACAGAAAAAATATTCAAAGGTGCGGCATGTAATGTTGGCAGCCATGCTTGTTCTGGTGATGTAATCATATTTTTCGATGATGATGATTTGCCTCATATTGATTTTGTACGTAACGTATGTAAAGTATTGTCAAACAATGATGTCGATATAATAAGTACATTTGCCTCAGTCTTTGAAAAGTACATTTGCAGTAATGAATTAAACGTTCCTCATGTTGAATATATCAGCATGTCCGTCGGTGGTGAGTTAGGTGTCAATCTTCTTGCGAACTATTTCGGCAAAGGTTGTTTTGCGATCAAGAAATCATCCTTTGATAAAATAGGTGGATTCGATGTCGATCATGAACAAATTCCATTTGTAGATTATCGTTTCTACATTAAGTGCTACGTAAATGAATTAAAAATACAAGTTCTTCCTTTGCCATTGTACTACTATAGAAAAAATTCTATTGGAAGTCTTTTTGAAAAATCTAAAAATTCTGTTTCACTTTATAAGGCCAAGAGGAAAATTTTCGATATTTTAAGCCCTCATGTTGATAATCGGTTTCATGACTCGCTCAATTTTCTTATAGACAATGTTTCTCAACCAAAGTTGTAACCATTCAGCACCCCAATCGTATCGATCGGATCCGGTGCAATAATGTTGGTTATTCAGATAGCAGATGACCTTACCCCATTGAATGAACCACCTCTGGGTTAGTGATTTCGATCTTTGAGTGTCGATTAAAACGTGCTGTAAACTCTTCCGGTGTCTGTTGGTTCAGCGACCGATGTGGCCGATTCACATTGTAGTCCTGACGCCAGGCTTCGATCTTTTTCTGTGCATCATGCAAGCCGGTAAAGACATGCTCGTTGAGGCATTCGTCCCGGAACTTGCCGTTGAAACTCTCGATGTAGGCATTCTGGGTGATAACGTAAAATATTTTTCGCTTTTTTTAAGAAGACACGGCAGTGCCCCGAAAGGTTAGAATTGCGTTTCCCGACGTAAACCCTAACCGCAAGGAGAACACTGCCGTGGACAAGAATTGTACCTCAAAACCGGACAAGATTATTCAACTGAATGAAAACGCCGTCAGGAATCATCTGGGGCAGATTGTACGTAGCACCGTTGAGCAAACTTTAAATGAGATGCTGGATGCTGAAGCGGATCGGCTATGCAATGCAGAGAAATACCTGCGCCATGATGCTTGCACTGGCCCAAGGCCCGGGCACTATCAACGCAAACTGCAGACCCAGGCCGGTGAGGTTTGATTGAGGGACGTTGTTTAATATTTTAACAGGCCGCGATCAAGTAAGTGATTTTTTTCTTATACACCTTGCCTCAGGATGGGGATGCTGTGAAACAGTTTAAAATTGCCGTTGCCGGTACAGGCTATGTCGGACTTTCTAATGCAGTACTTTTATCCCAACACAATCAGGTTGTTGCTGTGGATATTGTCCCTGAAAAGATTGCCATGCTCAACAATCGGCAGTCTCCAATCGAAGATGCAGAGATCAATGATTTTTTTAATAATCGCTCGTTAAACCTGACGGCCACTTTGGACAAACACCAAGCCTATCAAGGTGCTGATTTCGTTATCATTGCCACCCCTACCGATTATGATCCGGATACCAACCACTTCAATACGACAACTGTAGAGTCGGTCATCAGCGACGTCATGTCGATCAATCCGGATGCGGTCATGGTGATTAAATCGACAGTTCCGGTTGGCTATACTGCCGATATCTGTAAGCGTTTCGGCTGCGACAAGCTGATGTTTTCTCCTGAATTTCTGCGTGAGGGTAGGGCACTTTACGATAATCTATACCCCTCACGCATTATTGTCGGCGAACGGTCAGAACGTGCTGAAATTTTTGCCGGATTGTTGAAACAGGGTGCCGTTAAAGAAAATGTCAAAGTGCTGTTTACCAACAGTACCGAAGCTGAAGCGATCAAGCTTTTTTCCAATACCTATCTGGCCATGCGCGTGGCTTATTTTAACGAACTTGATTCTTATGCGGAAACACATGATCTGGATACCCGCCAGATTATCGAAGGGGTTGGTCTTGATCCCCGGATCGGCAACCACTACAACAATCCCAGCTTCGGTTATGGTGGCTACTGTTTGCCCAAGGATACCAAGCAGTTGCTAGCCAACTACCAGGATATTCCCAACAACATTATTCAGGCCATTGTTGAGGCCAATCGTACTCGAAAGGATTTTATTGCCGATGCGGTGCTGAAGCGACAACCGAAAATTGTCGGCATCTATCGTTTGGTGATGAAATTTGGCTCGGATAACTTTCGCGCTTCGGCCATTCAGGGGATCATGAAGCGCATTAAAGCCAAGGGGATAGAGGTCGTAATTTATGAGCCGGAGATGGAAGAACCAGAGTTCTTTCGCTCCAGAGTTATTGCCGATCTGGAAGAGTTCAAGCAAGCCTCTGATGTGATTCTGGCCAATCGTTTGAGTGCTGATCTATCTGATGTGCAGGCAAAAGTATATACCCGCGATTTGTTTGGCAGTGATTAATCGGCTGATACGATAGAAATTTATAATGTAGTTCATTAATTATGACAATTGGGATTATGGGAATAAAAAAAGGCGGAACCAAAGTTGGCTCCGCCTGGAGTGTTAATGTTTGTGATAGTAATTAAGAACTCTTGCGCTTGCGACTGTACCAGCCGAGCCCTATGAGGCCACCACCAAGAAGAAGAATGGTGGAAGGCTCAGGAACTGGTGCTGGGCCTACAACTTTAATGGCGTTAACAATCCAGTGTTCATTTGAACCACCATAGTCACTAAAAGTTAATGCTAAAAGATTGTTACTTACGGCTACGGAAAAAGTCTCAATGACAGTTGTTGCCACATTGAGGGTCGCAATATCAACTGATGCTGTAGAGGATCCTTGAGCAAACACTCGAATGGTGTCATGAAACCAGCGGTTGTCATGAAAGTATAGAGTTATTTCATGGACACCATTTTCTACATCCAGCATGAAGGTTCTATCTTCGCTACCAAAATGGAGATCACGCAGAAGGTCAGACTGGGGATTCGAAGCTATAGCGCCCCGGTCTCTACCAGCTGTTGTCGCGGCATCCCATCCGTAGCCCAAACCGTCACTGTAAAGTGTGTCAAAGGCAAAGCTGGTAAAGCCGGATTCAGTATAATTACCACCCAAATCCGCATCAAACTGAATTGGTGTCGCGTTTGCCATACTGACCATGGTCAGAACAAATAAGCTCGTAAGCAACCCTGCAGATAGTTTTAATTTCATTTTGGTCTCCTAAATCGTATAGTAAAAATTTGGTTTGATAGTCTAAATAATAATTTCTTCTTATTTTAGTAAATATTAAGCATTATTTGTGCCAAGACTTAACTTGTTGATTTATCGATAAAAGTTTTTTGCATCTTTAGCTGTGTAAAAAAATCCGACACAATTTCTCTGTGAAGGGGACCTGTAACGCTTGAATGTGTCGATTTTCTTTACAGCTCAATTCAGAACATTTCGGCGAAGGTCTGAAATGTTCTGGATCTTTTTTTAGCCGCGATCAGAGTCTATAAGGGTTTTTGGTGGTAAATCAAATGCATATAGGGGTTTGAACCTACAGTTTCTGATAGATTTTCATCGCGGCGAAGGATTGTGGGCTTTTGAACATTTTTTTCGACATGATCAGGATATATTGACAGCACCAGTAGTACAGAGTAGTTTTTGTTGTAAGCTTTGTTCTGAGGGTGGGTGTTCATCACATGCCAGTTGTTTTCAGATATCAGGGGTATAAATTTTTCTTCTATTCAAATGAAGGAAATCCTTTGGAACCCGCACATATTCATGTGCGTTTGGCGGGTAAAGAAGCAAAATTCTGGCTGTCACCGGATGTTTTTGTTGCCAGAAATGATGGCTTTGATGCACGTACTATGAGAATTTTGTTGGAAGTCGTAGAAAAGTATCGAGACTTATTTGAGGGAAAATGGCATGACTATTTCACCTGAAAAAACTTGGTTTGACGAAGACAATCTCTGGGTCATGTTATCTGACGGACGAACCATTGGCGCACCGTTGGCCTGGTTTCCCAGACTTTTACATGCCGATGTCAATCAGCGTCAAGATTATGAGTTGAGTGTTCACGGCATTCATTGGGATGCTTTGGACGAAGATATTAGTGTCCAGGGGCTTCTTTCCGGCCATGGTGATCAATCACATTCTAAACCAAATCAAGCGGCCTAGATTTTCTCCTTTCTTTTTATCCAGCCGTTTGTAGTGGGTCATCACGCTGACAGGAGAAGGCTTTAATTATCTGCGCCCATCTATTTTCAATAAGTCATCAGCCATGATCCGATCTCTACTCTTTTATCGCCATTTTTCCAAAAATCACTTTGCCAAGGCTTTGGCACTCTATAGCGATTTCCCCCGTATTGAAACTCCCTATGCCCAATATGCCTGTTATCGTCTGGGAATGTACCGATCAATTGCTGACACTCCCTTTTGCCATGGTAATAACTGGCGCGGCGGATTTGCGCGAGCGGTCTCTCTGGCGGCGTGTGGTCATCAGAAAGAGTCTGAGAAACAGGCTGAGACATGGCTGGAGCAGGGTAGAAGCGATGAACAAAAGGCCAACCTGGCCGATTGCCTGGCTCCCTTTCACCCGGAACTGGCCCACTCCATTGTCCAAAGGACAACGACACCTGTGCTGCTAAAGGCAGCTCTTTGTTTGCGTGTCGGGCAGGATGCTGTTGCGCGGGAGATGTTGACGAACCATTTAACTTCTAGTGAAGCAAATATCAAACCGGAATGCTTTTTATACGCAAGCAATGCCGATCCGTCTCTGACACATCTGCAAAAATTGACATTCTTAAATAAATTTTTAACACAGCTTCAGGTTCCTGAAGTTGAATTGGTTGATGTCGATAGCCCACCAGGCCCCATGAATGTCCGTATGGCCGGTAATGCTGCGACAGTTGACGGACCCCTGGTCAGCATTTTGATGACGGCTTTCAATTCAGCCGAGCGGATTGCCGTCGCGATCCAGTCGATATTGAACCAGACCTATCGCAACCTCGAATTGATTATTGTTGATGACGCCGGCAGTGATGAAACACCCGCTATTGTTGAGAAGGTTGCAGCCACTGATCCACGGGTGAAATTTATCCGACTGCCTCGCAATGTCGGCACCTATGTTGCCAAAAATATCGGTATGCACTATGCGACCGGTGAATTTGTCAGCTGTCATGACTCCGACGACTGGGCGCACCCGGTGAAAATTGAGAGACAGGTGGACCCCCTGCTGAAGAACCAAGAGCTGGTGTTTTCCTCCTCCCACTGGGTTCGGATGCAGGATGATGGCCTGTATTACGCCCGCCCTGTGCATCCATTGATGCGCATCAATCCGGCATCACCATTGTTCAGACGCAAGCTTGTTCTTGAAAAAGCAGGGGCCTGGGATCCTGTGCGGACCGGGGCCGACAGTGAGTTTCTGGCGCGATTAAAGTTGGTGTTTGGCCGTAAAGCCATGTGGCGGATCGCGGAGCCCCTGACGTTGGGTTCACACCGGCCCGATTCTCTGATGACGGCAAGCGCGACCGGTTATTCCGCGCAAGGGATGTCGCCGACGCGCTTAGCCTATTGGGAGGCCTGGAATCGCTGGCATATCGATGAATTGCGGGAAAAACGCTTGCCGCAGATGAGGCCTTTTCACCTGGGGCAACGACAGTTTGAAGCCCCTGAAGCGATCACGGTGCCGCATGAGGATATTCGGTTTTGCCTTGAGAGTCATGCAGAACATCCTTAGATATTCCACAATCAAAAACATGATCAGCAGGGTTGGACAGGATCAAGTTCGGATGAATAATGTGTTTGCGTTGACAAGCTGGGTATCCCTTTAATAATATCTATTATTAATAGATAGGAGGATACCATGCCGACAAGTATCGCTTTAAGTTCCCACTTTGAAGAATTTGTTCGCCGTCAGGTTGAGTCCGGCCGTTACAATAACGTCAGCGAAGTTGTGCGCGCTGGATTGCGGATGCTTGAAGATGCACAAGCAAGACAAGTTTTACTACAAAAGGAACTGCGTGACGCCATAGCCGCAGGGCTGGTGAGTGGTTCCGATGTATCGGCTGATGAAGTATTTGATCGGCTGGAAGAAAAATACCAAAGTCGAGTCGACTGATGCGCCTGGTCATCACCCCACTGGCGCAGAGGGATCTGGAAACCATCGGTGATTATATCGCAGAGGATAACCCTGCCCGCGCAGTCTCATTTATCCGAGAGTTACGTTATCACTGTCGTAAGGTCGGTCAAATGCCAGAGGCTTATCGCTTGCGACCCGACATAGCTGAAGATATCCGCAGCAGTGTCTATGGTCGCTATGTATTCTACTTTGTCATTGACAATGACATCGTGAGGATCGTCCGTGTCCTTCATGGAGCAATGGACGCTGCCGCTCATCTTGATACTGACATTATTTAAAAATGTTCCTGAGCAAGCCCATAATGACAACCAAATATTGTTTAAAACATGTCTGAACAGCTCTTTGTCATGTCACGAGGCATCCGCCGGATCCCTCATGGTTCTCAATTTACCCCTGAATTCAGCCAATGGATCTATTCTCGTCGTGGTCAATGTTCTGCCGTTGGTGGCTGGGGCCATAAAGCCACCGCCGATAAGGCCCGTCAATACGCCGCCAGGCACAATCTCCCTTATATAGCCCTTGAAGACGGTTTTTTGCGCTCTATCCGCTTGGGGCGTGACGGCGAGCAGCCGTTAAGCCTGGTGGTTGATCCGGTCGGGATCTATTACGATGCCCGCCAACCATCGCAATTGGAAAAGTGGATCGAATCAGGGCGTTGGTCTGACCCTCTGCTACTTGAGCGCGCCCAATCTGTGCGCCGGTTGCTGGTTCAGGAGCGCCTGAGTAAATACAATCATGCCCCGGAAAAACAGCTGTGGCCCGATGATAAAGAACGGGTGCTGGTCATTGATCAGACCTATGGCGATATGTCGGTGGCCGGGGCCCTGGCTTCGGCTGAGTCGTTCCGGCAGATGCTGGAGGCGGCGCTGGCGGAAAACCCAACTTCCCACATCGTCGTAAAAACCCACCCCGATGTGCTGGCCGGTCATCGAAAAGGTTATATCGGCTCCATTCCGGATCATCCACGTATTGAGATTCTGACGGAAGACGTCCATCCCTGGTCGGTTCTGGATGCAGTCAGTAAGGTCTATACGGTCAGCAGCTTGATGGGCTTTGAAGCCCTGCTGGCAGGAAAAAAAGTTCGCTGTTTCGGCATGCCGTTTTATGCCGGGTGGGGTTTAACCCAAGATGAGCTGACCTGCGTGCGCCGAACGCGCCGCTGCAGCCTTGATGAAGTGTTTGCTGCGGCCTACCTGAAGTACGCACGCTACGTTGATCCGATCAGTGGTAAGGCCTGTGACATTGAACGCATCATCGCCCTGCTGTCGGATCGGCGGCGGCACTGGCTGCAACTGCAGGGCACGGCCTATTGCAGCGGGGTATCGCCGTGGAAGAAGAAATTTCTGCCGAGCTTTATCGGACGCTCCAAAAAAGAGGTTCGTTTTTTACGGCAGCCGCAACACGCCATCGCTTTAGCGCAAGAAAATGGTGGTCGCTGGATCTTGTGGGCATCGAAGGAAACGGATGAACTTCGACGGCAGGCGGAGATTAACAACGTCCGCATGATCAGGGTGGAAGATGCGTTTTTGCGGTCGGTCGGCTTAGGCTCCGATTTGACCCGACCCTGGTCACTGGTGCTGGATGATCAGGGCATCTATTATGATTGCCGCCACCCCAGCCGACTTGAGACACTCTTGCGTGAAACGGACTTTTCTGATTGGTTGTTGGCTCGGGCAGAGAGGTTGCAACAAAAGATCCTTACTGCCGGACTGACCAAATATAATGTTGGCAGCTATGAGTCGTTGGATATTGACAGCAATGGCAAAACCGTGGTGCTGGTCCCGGGTCAGGTTGAGGATGATGCCTCAATTCAGCGTGGCTCTCCTGAAATCTACAAAAATCTAGATCTGCTGAAAGCCGTCAGGAAGGGCTGCCCGGAAGCTTATGTGATCTACAAACCGCATCCCGATGTGGTTGTCGGCAATCGCCAGGGTCATATTACCGAGGACGAAGCGTTGAACTGGTGCGACCAGGTGCTGGTTGATGTCTCGATGGATCAGGTGCTGGCTCAGGCGGATGAGATCCACACCATGACCTCCCTGACTGGGTTTGAAGCCTTGCTGCGCGGGAAAAAGGTGACCTGTTACGGCATGCCCTTTTTCGCCGGCTGGGGCTTGACCACCGACCGGATGAGCGTTGCCCGGCGCAGGCGCCAACTGTCGCTGCTGCAATTGATCGCCGGGGCGTTAATCCTCTACCCGGTTTATGTTGACCCCAGGACGAAGCAGGTCTGTTCGGTTGAGGACGTGTTGGTATGGCTGAAGGACAACAAACATCGTCCCGCCGGGGCGCCGTGGAAAACAAAAATGATTCGGAAAATTCAGTCACTGCGGAAGTAAGAGTAGGAAGTTGGGAATAGGTAGTTGGGAGCTGGTTAAAGAATTTTTCCCAGGCCCCATTACCTGGTACCCAATTTTTGGTGTTAAGGCATTTGACCCTACCGCGTACGGTTTAAAGGTTTTCACCGCGATAAATGGTTGAAAGTCTTTTTTGACGCGATAAAAGTCAACGGCTAAGATGACGCGGTGAAAGTCAACGGCGAAAAGCTTCTTTTTGGTTTAATCCATTGTTTTGATTCTGACGTTGACCCCATACTGCGTATGGTTTGAAGGTTTTTACCGCGACAAAAAAATTGAAAGGTTTCGCCATCATCAATACAAAAACCCAAAAAGCCAAAGAGGAATTTTATTTTTAAAGCCAGTTTCTATATTGTCAACCGCAAGATATGCGTTGTCCGTTCCTTTGATCTGATCGAAGCCTTTATTTTTCCCTCCGACCTCGATGGTAAACATCCCGTCCACCACGAAGTCGCCGGTCAGCCCAAGGGCAATGGTATTATCAAGTAGTTTGCTGGTGTTGTAAAAACTGCTTTTAATCTGGTTGACAAAAAATGTCTCCCTGCTGGTTCCGGTATGGGGTGTTTTATTGATGGCATTGGCCAAGTTGGTATTGTAGAGGTAGATTTTTTCGGGTTTCCTGATTCTAGCCGTACCCTTGTTGCTGCTCGGAACACGGTTGAGTAACGATGCATGCTCCAGATAGCGCAGATAATCGCCCATGGTGACTCTGGCGATTTCGGTCATGGCGGCGAGCTTACTGATATTGGGTTCAAAGGGCGCTGATTCGGAAAGCAGGTACAACAATTTTTTTAATTTGTCGATTTGCGTGACGGGGATCTGGGTTACGTAGGGCAGGTCGCTTTCGAGGATCTGGTTGACAATGCTGATCAGTTTAATGTGATAGGTGTCTATGCCTTCGCAGATGAATGGATAGCAGCCGCGTACGAGATAGTCCTGGAAGTGTTTGAGTGGCTTGATTTGCCCAGCAATATCGGCGGCGATCGTGACATGATTCTGTAGCAGCTCCGGCAGTGTTGCCGGCGCAAATCGGCCATTTCCTGATAGCCATAGGTATTCACGGAACGACAGATTAGCAAGATGGTGGATAATGGCCCGACGGGAGAGGTCTGCTTCCTGAGCATGAATTTGCAGCATGGATGAGCCGGAAAAAACGATGTTGAGCCGGGTGCCGTCATAGATGGCCTTTAAGTGATTGGACCAGTCGGAATATTTGTGAACTTCATCGATAAACAGGGTTTCGCCGCCTAACTGTTCAAAGTGGATGGCAAACTCGTACAATGAAATGGTTTTGAAAAAGGGGTTGTCGACACTGATATACAGTGCCCGATCACTTGACCCATATTGCTCCTTGAGAGCTTGCAGCATCAGTGTCGTCTTGCCGACTCCGCGCTGGCCAAGGACGCCGATGAGGCGCTGGTTCCAGTCGATATGAGAAAATAGGTAGCGCTTGGGTTCAAGTGTTATGTACTTGAGGAGTTTCTGTTGTTCCTGGAAGAAAAGTGCTAAATCCATTAGGCATGCCCTTGTGTTAAGTGATAAGCGGACTTTACATAAAGCTGCATAAAATATCAACTGTGATTTACCTTATGGTTTAGTGTTGTTTAGCTGGCTAGGCGTCTTTTTTCTTCCATTTCAGATAAGGGCAGGCTAATGTTCCACCCATGAGTCTATTTCATCTATTTCTTGTCAAACCGACGCGCTATGACAACCGAGGTCACTATCGAATTCTGCGCGACCCGGCACGCAAAGATTGGCGCGATGAAGCAATTTCACCCTGATAGGAAGACAAAAAGATTTTTGAAGCGGTAAAAGTCAACGACAACAATTTTTTTTTGTTTAAAATTCAGAGATAAGGTTTTGAATTTGACCCTACCGCGTATGTTTTAAAGGTTTTCACCGCGATAAGAAGATTGAAAGACTTTTGACCTAATGGCTTTAATCGTTGATTTTTGTGGCTTTTGGCTTTCCATTGACAATGATACTGGGTTAATTTGTCGTCATGAATGATTTCTATCTCTATCTTGTCAAGCCGACGCGCTACGATGACGCTGGTTATCCGATCCGCTGGCGTCGCTCGATGCTTCCAGCCAACAGTCTGGCATGCCTTTATGCTCTTGCCCAACAGTGTAAAACCGAGCAGGTTCTCGGTCCGGATGTCACTCTTCATATAGAGGCATTCGATGAGGCTAATCACCAATTTGACGGTGTTGCCGCTTTTGAACGGATGCGCAGGCAGGGTGGGAAGGGGTTGCTGGCGTTAGTGGGCGTGCAGAGTAACCAGTTTCCGCGGGCGCTGGATCTGGCCAGGGATTTTCGTGAACTGGGTGGTCAGGTCTGTATCGGCGGTTTTCATGTCTCCGGCATCCTTTCCATGCTTGAGCAGCCGGATGCCGCCCTTGATGAAGCCCTGGAAATGGGTGTTTCGTTGTTTGCCGGTGAGGCCGAGGCCGGACGTTTTACGACAGTTCTTACAGACGCTTACGCCGAGAGACTGCAGCCGATCTACAACTATCTGAAACAACTGCCGGACTTGGAAGGTGCCCCCCAGCCCTTTCTGCCACCTGACATGGTGGCGCGTACTTTCAGTCATTACTCGTGCTTCGACCTGGGCCGGGGCTGCCCCTATACCTGTACCTTCTGTTCCATTATCAACGTGCAGGGACGCAGCAGCCGCTTTCGCAGTGCTGATGACCTGGAAGGGATCATCCGCGCCAATCACGCTGCCGGGATTCATCGTTTTTTCATCACTGATGACAATCTGGCGCGCAATCGCAACTGGGAGAATCTGTTCGACCGGCTGATTGCTTTGCGTGAAAAAGAGGGAATAAAATTACGCCTGTTGATCCAGGTTGACACCATGGCGCATCGTGTCAGCAGATTCATTGACAAAGCGGTAAAGGCAGGGGTCGATCAGGTGTTTATCGGCATGGAAAGCATCAGAGAAGAAAATCTCAAAGAGATTGGCAAGTCGCAGAATCGCATTGATGAATATCGCAGCATGCTACTGGCGTGGAAAAAGTATCCCGTAGTGGTGACAGCCGGTTATATCATCGGGTTTCCGGCCGACACTCCTGAACGTATCGCTGAGGATGTTGAAATTCTAAAAGCCCGTTTGCCTCTGGACGTGATCTACTTTACCTATCTTACGCCTCTGCCCGGCAGTCATGATCATCGCGATCTGACCCTGGCTGGAGACTGGCTGGAACCGGATCTTAACCAGTATGACCTCAATCACCGCGTTACCCGCCATCCGCACATGTCTGATCGTGAGTGGGAAGGCGCTTATGAACAAGCGTGGCGAAGTTTTTATACCTATGACCACATGGTCACCATTTTACGACGTATGGTCGTCCTGGGTAGCAACAAGAAGCTGAGCACCATCCATCGCTTGATCTTCTACCGTGAGTTTCGCCGCCAGTTTGGTGTTCATCCACTGGAGGGAGGGTTTGGCCGCCGCTATGATCGGAATGAACGTCGTTCCGGCATGTCCCGTGAAAATAAACTCTTCTTTCTGCTGAGAAGGAGCTGGCAACAAGTTCGTGCCAACGTTTGCGGATTCGTGCTTTATCTTCGCTTGCGGTTGGCACTCTATCGAATCCTGCGCGACCCGACACGCACAAATTGGCGCGATGAGTCAATTTCACCGTGATAAGAAGATAAAACGGCTTTCGACGCGACAAAAGTCAGCGGCTAAGATGACGCGGTGAAAGTCAAGACCGAAGTTTTTTTATCCTTTCTTTATTTATGATTATCGATTAATGTTCCAAACATAAATTAATTTCGGAAATAAAAATCCGAGGGGGAAACAATGAAGAGAAACTACCTTTTTCTGCAAGGGCCGCATGGTCCGTTCTTTAAGGAACTTGGGCATAAACTGCGTGCTCAGGGTGATGGTGTCCTGCGGGTCAACTTCAATGGGGGCGATTGGGTTGACTGGCGCAGCGGCGATGTGATTAATTTTACCGGATCTCAGGAGCAGTGGTCGCGCTTTATCTTTACGCTCTACAAAAAACATAACATCACCGACATTATATTGTATGGCGATTGCCGCAGTCTGCATCAGGTCGCTATTGAACGGGCGAAAGCAGCGGGGATTGTTATCCATGTGTTTGAAGAGGGGTACATCCGCCCGAACTGGATTACCTATGAGCGGGACGGCGTCAACGGTAATTCGCCCTTAATGCAGGACCGCGAGCAATTTTTTGAGCAATCCGCAGAAATTGATGATCTCCAGCTGGAGCGTACCGAAAAGGTGGGTCCTTCGACCCGTTGGATCCTGTTTTATTGCCTGCGCTATTATCTCTTCAAATCCCTGCTAAGAAAGCGTTTTCGCAAATATATACTGCATCGTCCCTATCGTCCCCATCAGGAACTGCTATTGTGGATCGGTAACATCTTGCACATGCCTTTGTTACTCAAACGCACCTCCCGTCGCAGAAACCGATTATTTCGGAGCGGCAAGCCCTATTATCTGGTTTGTTTACAGCTGGATAGCGATGCACAGCTCAAAGTGCACTCGAAGTATTTGAGTGTCGCTGATTTTACTAATGAAGTGCTGCGATCCTTTGCCCAATATGCCCCTCCTAATAGCATGCTGGTGTTTAAAAAACATCCATTTGATCCCGGGGCCATTCCCTATGAGACCCTGATCCGGCTTGAAGCCTACTCCCTGGGGATCCGGGATCGTGTTATGTTTTTGCACTCCGGCAGTCTGCCTGAATTGATAGTGCAGTCTGAAGGGGTTGTGTTGATGAACAGCACTGTTGGAACCTCTGCGTTACATCATGGAAAACCGACGATCGTGCTGGGGGATGCCATCTATGATCTGCCCGGCTTAACCTGCCAGAAGGGATTAAGCCGTTTCTGGAAAGAGGGGAGAGTGCCGGATGAGGCCCTCTACAGAAATTTTCGCTCAATACTTTTTAAAAAGACCCTGGTGCACGGAGGTTTTTACGCCCGCCATGGGCGCGCTTTTGCCCTTCAGGGTATTCTGAAAAAATTTGAAATGAACAAAGCTCAGCCGCAACCGAAAAAACAGCAGAAAAAGGTGTTTGCTCTTCATGAATCCTATCTGACCGGGTTCAAGAAATTTACCTGATGTTGGATCCGGTGAGAGGTGCTGATGGACCTGAATATCTTTTCATCGATGCTGGCGTTGAACTGATTCGTTGGTGTATCAGTTCAGGCTCTTCCATTCAAACCTGTCAGATCAATACCTTTGCTTCCTGCGCTGATATCCCGTCTGAATTAAAGGATGAGGCCGGGCACTACCCCGTCCACATCACAGGTCACTTCAGCCGTATTCTGCGCAACAAGTTGCAGACCGGTCACATCATCATGTCGCAGGCGGCTTTATGGTCTGCTGCTGCGATGCTGGCCGATCGACAACAAGCCCCGGTGGCCATTTTTGCCATGTCAGCTTCCGGTTATGCGGTGGTCGGCGTAGATCAGCAGGGGGAGCTGGTTGATGATCTGTTGCAAACCAATCCTCGTTGTGGTTCCGGCTGTGGTTTGAACATATCCCGGGTTCTGCGCAAACTGAACCTGTTGCCTGAGGATGTCGATGAAACCTTGAAGCAATTCCTCGGGGATGCCGGCGCAGAATCCCGGCGTGACATTCCTGTACGGGCGGATCGTTGCGGTGTCTTTGCTTCTTCGGCAACAATCTCAGATAAAAACCAGGGCATTCCTGTTGATTTTGCCCTGGCGACAACGCTGAAATCCGAGGTGTTAAAAGCCTGTAAGCATATCACCAAGCCTCTAAATACCATCTGTTTGAGTGGTGGTATGTTCAAATGGCAGTTTGCCAGGGATTGCGCTTCCGATTACCTTTCTGATCTCGGGAATATAACAATTGAACATGATCGGGACGGTCGACTGATCTTTCACGGCCTGGCCCAATTGACCGGGAACGGTTCAAACTATTCGGGTTATCAACCTGATTCTGATGATCAGGCAAATACCGCTGTAACCTACGCCGGTTTTTCCTCTATTGCCCGGGAATTGACCCAAAAGAACTTATATAAACGTCTGGACCGAACACGTGAAATCCCGGCAGAGGACCTTTCGCGGGAACTGCTTCTGACCATTGATGCCGGTTCAACCATGGCCAAGGTTGTTCTTGGTACAGAATCCGGTGAACCATTCTTCCGGGGAAGTTATTCCAACGCCGGGGATACCGTTGATACGGTCAAGGCGATCTTCCGGGATCTGCTGACCCGTTGTGCCGATCATTTACAGATTAAAGCTGTCGGTCTGACCGGCAGTGCCCGTTATCAGTTGCAGCAGGCGTTGCTGGCGGTTTACCCGGAATTGTTTGGACGGATCTCGGTACTGGTTGAAAACTATGCCCATGCCCGCGGCTCAATCGAACTTGTGCGGGAACACCTGGACCTGCTGGAACAGCAAGGGGTTCAGGGATTAAACCGGGACTATTGTATCCTTGTTGATGTTGGTGGAGAGGATACCAAGATTTCGACCATCGATCTGCAGCGTGGTGACCTCTACGATAATGCCATGAATACCAAGTGTTCAGCCGGCACCGGAAGCCTGCTGGACACCCTGGTGGATCTGTTCCGTTTGCCCGATATCCAGACGGCCGTGAAAGAAGCGATGACGGCTCCCAGGGCAGAAGCTATTAATGCGACCTGCGCGGTATTTCTGCTGGAACATGCCCGGCGGTTGCAGGCTGCAGGACGCAGTCAGAGTGAGATTATCGCATCGGCTGTCTGGGCGATTGTCGAGAATATGGCACGCAGTTTATGGTCACAGATCTACCTGCCGGCCAACACCGTTGTGCTGCTGCACGGCCAGACAATGCAGAGCGATCCGCTGCCACTGGCAATCAGCCAGCGCCTTCAAAGCTTTCTGGGTGGGCCGGCTTACGCTCTGGTGCCCGAGTATCCGGGTCACCGGGCCTGTTATGGCCTGATGAATTCCATCCTCGGGGAAATGCAGCCCGGGTCTGCGACCATCGCGCTGAAAACTTTTATTGCGCAGGACTTCTCCCGTCAGATCATTCAATGCCGAGGTGCTGCCTGCGGCGATTCCTCTGCCAGTTGCTATCGTTCCAAACTGTCGGCCGACGATGCAAGCGGGCAACCCTTTAGCATTACCCTGGGTGGTTGTTCGGCGATCAATGAATCCATCGCTGCTCGTTCTACCGGTCGGCAACAGGTGTCTGACAGTTACCGCATGATCTGGAATCGGCAGCTGGAGTTGCTGCCGACCTCCACTGACCCGCAGCGACTCATTGTGCCACGTTCCTTTGCCGTATCGGAATGGGCCATTTTTTTTGCTGAACTGTTCCGTGCATGTGATATCCCTGTTCATGTTGATACCCCGACGGAGTCTGATATCCTGTGCGGCCAGTCTTTCTTCCGTATTGATACCTGTGCACCCCATATTGGTGTGGTCGGCCAGTTGCTGCGCCTGGCAGAACAACCCCACGGTATGATTCTGGCGCCGCAAATTGAATTTCTGCCAGGTAAGGGAGGATCTCTTAATCGTACCTGTACCATTAATCAGGGCGGCTTTGCCGGAGCCTGTGGCCTGGCTCAGACCCATGTTGCCGATTGCCGTATCCACCTGTTTCATATCGATCTGAAAACCTCCGATCTGCAACTGCTGGCTCACAAACTTTTCACCCGGCTTGAAGCGGTCTATCGTCATTATGGTATCACCATGACTTTTGCCAGATTTCACAGTCTGGTTCGAGGGGCGATGGCCAAAAGATCGACATTCAGGACAACGGTTGCCGATTATGCTGCCGACCTGGCTGAAGAAGCTGTAAGTCAGGGGCAGCAGATCGCCCTGGTAATGGGGCGCGAATATATCCTGAATCCAGGTGTTTTTGACAGCCATGTCGGGCGGTTACTGCGTGATAAGGGGTTGTTGGGGATTCCCGGCTATGTGTTGGATGCTGATTGTAACAAAGAGTTTTCCCATCTTTATTGGCGCAATGCGCATCTGATGGCCAGTCTTGCCGATGCCGTGGCCAAGCGCCGGGTTCATCAGATTATTTCTCATCCTCGCCTGAAACAGGTTTTTAAGGATGTAGAGGAAAGCGACCAATTACTACCCCTGGTACAGGTTTCCACTTTTTTGTGCGGCCCCGACAGCGTTACCAACCCATTGATCAACCAGTTGATTCAGGATCGCCCCTTTTTGCGGATCCAGTCCGATGCCGCCATAAAAGAGTTGGCCCACCTCGAAAACCGAATGAACACCTACGTGCAACAATTGACCACGTTCGGACGCGGGCAGATTCAACTGGCCGGAGAAGCAGCTTTTGAGGCGCGATTGCTGGATGTGTTTGTCAGTCGGGAATCCTTGAATCCTGATACGGATGTGATCTGTTTTCCCACCCTGGCTGACAACCGACCGGTGGTTGGGGTTTTACAGGGTGCCGGGTTTGCTTGTCTGGACAATTATTCCCGGGATTATAGTTTGCAGCGACTGGTTGAAATCGGCCGTAGCGTCGCCGGCGACAGCGTGTGTGCACCACTGGCTGCAGTTTATGGTGATATTTTGCTGGCGGTTCAGAATTTCCAACGCTTGAAAAGATCCGACCCGGCGTTTTCCGGTAAATCCAGATTATTGATCTTCAACAACAAGGGACTTGGACCCTGTCGCCAGGGACAATACGTTGAAAGCCATAAGCTGTTTCTGCATCAGCATGCTGCCTCCAAGACGAATGGAGACGGTCAGGACGAAACCCTGCTTCAATTTCTCGTCGGCCATGAGAATGAAGGTTTTAACACCGGCTTTCCAGGCTGGATCTTTCTGCGCGGTATTCGTGGTGCTATTCTGCAAGGGGTGATTCATCAACTGCTTGCCGATGGTTCAGCCCGCTGTGAGAACGAAGAGCAGTATCATGCTTTTTTTGCGGCATATCAGGCGTTGGTAGACAGGCTGGCAACGTTAACCATTCAACAGTCTCTTCCTGGTTCCAGGGCAGAAAGAATTGCCGGTTACCTGAAACCGGTTCCGGGATTGTATCGCCTTGGATTGTTCGTTGCCTGGAAGGGGTATGCTCATCCCTTCGCTGACGAATTGCGGTCATTTCATCGTCAATGGTGTCAAAGACCATTGATTAGTGGAATGATCAGGATCCATGTCGATGGTGAAGCCTACATGCGCACCGCGCAGATTGAAGCGATTCATCACACCCTGGTAAAAATCCTGGGACCGGGGCGTTTTCATCTGACTTACACCCCTATCTGGAGTTTTCTTGAATACAAGCTCGCGGGTATGATGATGCGGGCAAAAGAGGGGATCAAGGAAAGCCTGGCAGAAATTCGGCGGGGAGGGGATAAGGCTTTTCTGAAAAAAAGAAAAACGTTTCTCTGGAAAAAGCGTAAACGACTGGTCAGTGTTTCAGCGACCCATTTTTTCCTCCGCTCGATTCTGGCGGCACCCCTTTATCGTGCTGCTGGTGTCATCATGCCTGAAGCTCTACCGAGGGTTCTGGCTAAAGCGAAAGAGATTATTCCTACCAGAAGACCGGGCGGTGAGCTGATCCCCTACGTCGGGGAAGTCGCCCTCAAGCTTGAAAAAGGGTATGACCTGATATTAAATATTGCGCCGGAAGGGTGCATGGTCTCTTCCATGGGTGAGGTTATTACGCCGGCCATTTATAAAAGATTCCCAACGGCAAAGGGCAAAATCCAGCCCCTTTTCTCACAACAGGGGGATATCGATGAGGATAAACTGGAGCAGGCGTTGTTGCAGGCGTTGGGGCCGGAACGAATGTATAAATGAGCAAAATTATCAGATGAGTTGCATCAATAATTTGGCCTGCTGTTCAATGCGCTTCAATTGATAATAATTAGTGACAGAAGTAAAAAGGCTATCCTGGCGTGACGCGATCACTCGCCATCTGCGTAATAGCTCAACCAACAGGGATATTTTGAATGATGCTGACTGCGGGCTAAGTTGGTCGGTCCCATATCCTTCGACAAAACAAGCGATTTTTGATGTCAATAAGGCTTGTTTGGTGTAAAGATTTTCGACCATATAGAATGGATAGGCCACCCCCAGGTAAACGATCATGCGACAAACATCATGATAGATCGGCCTGCGCATTGTTCCCCAGATATCCAGCCCATAAACCTTTTGATCTGCCAATAAAATGTTCGCCGGAGTAAAGTCGCCATGAACAATGGCATCCATTGTCGGCAACACCGTTCCCTTTTCCTCAAGGCGTTGTAAAAAACTAAATACAGACTGGAAAAACTCTGAATGCGTAAAGAGCGAATCCTCAATATCATCGGATTTTTGGTTGAACGGTTTCATCAGGTCTATGACCTTTGTTTTTGTTGACTCAGGTTGGGATAAATCATGGTATTTCCTCAACCAGGCCCCAACCTGTTGCAGCTGAGTAGTTAAGAACCGTTTGTTAATGACAGGATTCCAGAGGTGACGGAAGAGGGTGGTGCCTTCAATCCATTCCATGACGAGAAGTCTGTGTTGGGAGTTCACCAGAAAAACCTTCGGCACTTTCAGCTGCGGTGACGAATCGGTCATGTCGGGATGACAGCGTTCAAACGCTGAAAACTGTTGTTCAGGGGTCGCCCTTGAGGCCCCAGGATGATAATCTTTGATCGCAAGAGACAGATCCTGGGATGAGGCGCTGGCCCGGTAGATAGCGCACTCCCTTGATTGAATGACCGGACCTGAAATGTCCCAATGCCTGTCGGGCTCGATGGCCGCCAACAGTTCTTTGAATAAATCAAACTTTTTGTCAGAAGGGTAACTCAACAGCTTGTGACGTCCATTCCTGTATAGTGTTTGTGCATCATTGTTTCTGTATATTCAAGCTGATGAAATGACAACGGCCGTTATCTTCTGCTCGGAGTTGTTAATCCCATCCCTATAGAAGAAATCCCTTGGGCTGCTTTTTCGGATTGTAACGCAATTGAACAGGTTGTGGAACTGTTGTTGTGTGATGGAATTCGTGCCCGCCTATCTCCTCCGTTAACCACTGATCGGAGGCTTCACCACCGTCAGCAGCATCTTGAACGGTTTAACGGCGTCAACCGCGTGGGGAATATTTGCCGGCATGATGATCATCTGGCCGCTACTTACGTTGAATTTTTCGCTGCCGATGGTAATTTGTGCTTCACCGTCAAGAACCTGAATCATTGCATCCCCGGTGGAAGCGTGGCTGCTGATGCCTTCGCCGGCGGCGAAGGCAAACAGGGTGAGGGTGAGGTAATCATTCTGGGCGAGGGTCCGGCTGACTACTTTTTGTTCTGAATATTCAATCAGTTCTGTCGTCGTCAGGACTTCGCTCTTGGCAATGTTTTTGATGAGTTCAGTTGTTGTCATAATGTGCTCCTTGGTGATGATATGGGTATTTTCGGGTCACTTGAGTCCCATTCTAAAATCTTTCGGCTACTCAAACCTTGATATACATCAAGTTTAAAAGGGGGACAGGTCTTTACTGTTTATCAATTTCAGGCTATAATGAACCTATTGTTGCAGGGAGTTATCATGCCTAGAAGGCCACGTATTACCATTCCAGGTTGTTATCATGTTGTCAACCGAGGGGCAAATCGCGAGAAAATCTTTCTAACTGGAGAAGATAAAGAAAAGTTCATAGAGTTTCTTGGCTTGTCACGTGAAATTTATCAGTTCACCGTTCACTCTTTCTGTATTCTCGATAACCACTACCATCTGCTGATTGAAACCACCAGGGATAATTTGTCGCTGGCAATTCGTTACATCAATTCACGTTATGCTGAATATTTTAATGCAAGAACTGGACGGATTGGCCCCTTATGGCAAGGGCGCTATAAGTCTTGGTTTGTTCACGATGAACAGTATTTCTGGTTATTGTTGCGCTACATTGAAACGAATCCGGTAAGGGCCGGTTTAGTTGATCATATCGGTGACTATCCGCACGTCGCTGCCTGGTTTGTTTATCATTCACATAATACCAATGTTTTGACCGGCTCCAATTTGTATAAAAAAAAATCCTCTGACTGGTTATTGCCTCTGGATAAATCTGAGGGAGATCGTTTGACGCAATTTGAGACCCAGCGCCTTGAGCAATACGAACAGGATGTGAAACCGTTTGTCCGTCGTGCTTTGGGTGATTATTTCTGTAGCGAGTCGGGCGCTAAAGAAAAACGCAATTATTTTATCTATCAGACTTTTATGGATGGGTTTTGTCAATCATCAATAGCTGATCATCTAGGTCTTTCGGCCGCTGCTATTTGCCGCATTATTGATGTCGAACGTAGAAAGAGAATTCTTTTCAACAAAATTCGTGATGAGGGTCTGCTGTGGAGTTATGCTGCTGATATTGAATACAGCTATGATAAAAAAGGATTGTTGATAGAGACCATCCTTAAATACGGTGATCTAGTTGACATCCATGACCTGTTTGCGTTGTTTGGCAAGCGTGACATCCTGCGGCTCTGGCAGGAACACCTGAAACCAGATACGCGTTTTAAAAAACTCAACTATTTTATTGCCCGAACCTTTTTTCAATTGAATGTTGAAGCGGGCGATTTTGCCGAGGTGCAAAGTGTACGAGCCGAAAAACTTCGCCTGCTTGCAGGATAACACCAGGAACCTTCTCCGCCAGCTCACTGAGTCGGCGCCATTTCTAAAAGACTACAGCCTTGTTGGAGGTTCAGCGCTAGCTCTATATCTGGGACACCGAAAAAGTGAGGATCTCGATTTTTTTACTTTTGCTGACACCTTTGATAAGCAAGAAATTCTTGCCTATTGCCGTCGTTGGGATGCATTCAAAATCCTGAATGAAAGTGATGATCAACTGGATTTGTTGATTAACGGGGTTAAGGTGACTTTTTTTAATGCACGCTGGTCTTTTCTGCAGCCGGTCGAAACCCGGAGTTTGAACATCGCTACCCTCAAAGACATCGCTGCGATGAAGGTTCATGTCCTTTTTCTGCGTGCTAAATATCGTGATTACTATGACCTTTTTTTTATTGCCAGCAGAGTCATGGGAATAGTGGAGCTATTTAACTGTGCCAGGCAGGTTGTGCCGGGCTTGACGATGAAATTGTTCTGTGTCGCCTTGACGTACATTGATGATATTGAAGATGATTCCATTGATCATCTTGAACCGGTCAGTCCATTAAGCAAGGAAGAGATTCGTAGCTATTTTGAAAAACAGATTAGACAAGGCTAGCTTCCATGTGCTCTATGTCTCATTCTAAATTTCTTCGGTTGCTCAAACCTTGATGTGAGTCAAATAAACAGGAAACGCTCTCTTAGTCCAGCAATCCTTGAAAGAACAAATTGGCTTGCCATACGCACTATTGTTCGATAGAGTGTGCTTATATTTCTTTATGTTAATTAATGTGGGCTACTAAAGCGATTGTGAAGGTGCCGTTTGGATAATGCAACGCTCATCACGCTGTTTTCTTTAGGGCTTGGTCTTCTTGGTGGTGTCATTATGCATCGCTCTGATTTTTGCCTTGCCGGGACTATTCGCGACGTTTTTTTGTTTCGTCAAAGTCCTCTGTTCCCCAGTCTGGTCCTGTTGATCACGTTAAACATGGTCTTCTTTGAGGTTGCACGCTTAAGCGGACTTATTGACTATCAGTTACCTTCCTCTCTGTATGGTTTGCCGGCGCTGACGACCCTTTTTGGGGGTATCCTTTTTGGTGTCGGAATGGTGCTGGCCGGCGGTTGTGTCGTCAGTGTTCTTTACAAATTCGGCGCTGGCAGCTTATCTGCTCTCGTCACTATCCTGGGGATGATGTTGGGTAGTTTTGTTTATGTCGGGCTGCACCCTTACTGGAAGTACCTGTCTGATAAATCCCGCTTAAGTGAAGCAGCTACCCTGCCGCAGTTGTTGGCGGTGAACCAGACTCTGGTATTGCTGATTGTTGTTTTCGTTTTGTTTGTTGTGGTCTTGCGGTGGTACAGACGGGGGGCGCTGGTGCGCCCCTCTTTTGTTCGTGGCTATCTGCAACCCTGGGTTGCCGGCGTTTTGCTGGCTATCATTACACTTGTATCTTTTGTAGTGGTCGGTATGCCCCTGGGAATCACCACCAGTTATTCAAAGGCAGGGGCCTTCATTGCCCAATTCTTTGCTCCAGTCTGGGTCGCGTCACAGGATTTTCTTCAGGTCCGAGGGTTTAACTACTATTCACCGCTGGCAGACAGCATGTTAAGTGCCGGACCCGGCCCTTATTTTGATGGGTTAGCCCTGGTTCAGTTTCCTTTGATTGGTGGTATCATTCTGGGGGCGTTTATCTCCAGTATGCAGTTGAAAAAGTTCTCCATTCGCTGGAAGGTGCCCGCTATCCAGCTGGCTTCTGCTTTGGTTGGCGGTATACTGCTGGGGCTGGCGTCGCGCATGAGTCCGGCCTGTAATGTCTGGCACCTGCTTGGCGGGGTTCCCCTGCTGTCGCTCCAGAGCTTGTTGTTTTTCGGGGGCCTTTTCCCCGGGGCCTGGATCGGTACGCGCTTGTTGCTGCGGTTTGTGGTCAGGGCTTGATGAAAAGGAGTTTGTCTATGTCTGCCGGAACTCCATCAACTGTACATGTCGATGTGCGCGGTTTTGTCTGTCCTTCGTCCCTGCTGATTGCCCTGCGGGAGTTGAACAAATATCGTGAATCCTTGCGAACAGATCATTTCACCATTGAGATGATGGTCGATAATCAAGATTCAACCAATCGTATCTGTGAAGCAGTAAAAAGTATGGGGTACGATTTTGATGTGACCGACAGGGATAATTGCTATTGCATTGCCGTTTACCGTAGCCGGGCCCTGAAAGAAAACAGCCTATGAAGGTCTCTCAAAAAACAGCTGGATCAGGAGTGGAAAATCCTCCTTTTTCTGATTTGCTGCAACAGTTGCAGATTGTAAAACAGCAACTGTCCGAGCTGTCGCGTGAAAAAGAACAATGGCTGCAACGTGAGCAGGATCTCTACCGCTATATCCGCCTTAAAACCAACAATATGCTGGAAGTTATCGGTACCTTGCCGTTAGCCGCAGAAGAACTTGATGATGATACCCTCTTGTCGATCGATCCGATGGGTATTGTCACCGACTCGTTTCGTCAGGTTCTCGATAACCTGAAGGAGACCAACGCTGAGTTATCCCTTGCTAAAGAGGAAATTCAGGCCATCTTTAACGCCTCTGGTGCCGGTATCATGGTGGTTGATGCAGCCTTGCGCCTGCGGGCTTATAACAACCGGGGAAAAGAGCTGTTTTTCCCCTCGGTTGAGGATGTCCTTGGGGTAAATTTCAGGGATCTGGTCTGGAACCGTCGCCAGTCGCCGCAGGAGTGTGTGCTTGACAGGGTTCTGCAGAATGGTGGCATAGCTGAGGAAAGCGATTTCGCTATTGATGGCCGCGTTTATCACGTAGTTGCTACACCGATTCATGACCTTGCCGGACAGATTGCCTATATTATTCTGATCTATACCGACATTACCCAGCTTAAACGTCAGGAGAACGCTCTTAAAGAGGCAGAGTTACGCCTGCGGGCCATTCTCAATGGGACCCCGGCAGCTATTACCCTGATTGACCCCCAAACCCATCGGATTATTTTTGCCAACCAGACCCTGGCTGACATGGTTGGAGGAGAACTCTATGAGATTGAAGGGCACATCTGCCACAAATTTATCTGTCCGCGCGAGGAGGGTCAATGCCCGATCACTGATCTGGGTGAGACGATCGACAAATCGGAACGTAGACTTGTTCGCATGGACGGCAACATCCTGCCGATTATCAAGACGGTAACAAAAATTGAATTGGAGGGGCAGGACCTGTTGCTGGAAAGTTTTGTTGATATTTCGGCTCTTAAAGGTGAGCAACAACGTCGCAAGGAAAGCGAAGAGCGCTATCGCACCCTCTATTCAACCATGCGCGAAGGGGTTGCGCAGTTTCGTATGCTTTACTCAGCGGATGGTGCTCCCAGCAATTATGAATTTATCGACGTGAATCCGGCTTTTGAAAAGATCTTTTCCGTGACAGCAAAGAAGGTTGTCGGGCGCTCTGCCGCTGATGTCTTTGCTACCACTGATGCTGAACCCTTTGGTTTGGGTTTTTTTGCTCGAGTTGTGCGCGAACAGGTTTCCAGCGAGTTTGAATATGAATTCAGTGAACTGAATAAAACCATCAGGATTTCAGCGGCCCCGACCTCATCAGACCATTTTTCTGCTCTTTTTGAGGATATCACGCAACGTAAAAAGGACGAGGCCCGTATTGCCCATATGGCCTATTTTGATGCCCTGACGGACCTGCCCAATCGCCTGTTGCTTAAAGATCGTCTGAACCAGATGTTGACCCGTGCCCAGCGTACAAACAAACAACTGGCCCTGTTTTTTCTGGATCTTGATCATTTTAAACGGGTGAATGATACATTTGGTCATGATGTTGGTGATCAATTGTTGAAAATCGTTGCTGACCGATTGAAAAATGCTCTGCGCCATTGTGACTCAGTGTGCCGACTCGGGGGGGACGAGTTCGTTATCCTGAGCGACATGATTTCGTGCCAGAATGATGCGGTTAAACTGGCCGAAAAAATTCATGCAACCTTGAGAGACCCCCTGGTTCTGAGAAACAAGGAGATTTTTGTTACCACCAGTATAGGCATTGCCATGTATCCCGCCGATGGTGATGACGCCGATACCCTGATAAAAAATGCCGATGCTGCTATGTATCAATCCAAGGATGGTGGCCGCAATGAATTCCGTTTTTACTCTTCGAACGCCAATGCCCAGGCATTGGAACGACTGCTCCTGGCTAACGATCTGCGTAAAGCTCTTGATCAGGGGGAATTTTATCTGGCGTACCAACCACAGATCAATTTAGCTAGAGGTCAGATCATTGGTGTTGAGGCCTTGCTGCGCTGGAACCATCCGGTTTTAGGGCATCTGTCGCCGGCTCAGTTTATCCCTCTGGCCGAAGAAACCGGGCTGATTCTGCCAATTGGTCGCTGGGTGTTATTAACCGCCTGCCGGCAAATCAGGGAGCTCCAGCAGCTCAGTGGGGTGAGACTGCGTCTGGCGGTTAACCTGTCGGCCAAACAGTTCCGCGATGGTGGCCTGGTTTCCTCTATCCGTGAGTTGCTTGCTGATATCGGTCTTGATGCTGACCTGCTCGAACTGGAAATAACCGAAAGTACGTTGATGGATAATATTGATAGTGCCACCAAAACCCTTCACAGCTTGCGGAAAATGGGGCTGACATTAGCGATCGACGATTTTGGTACCGGCTACAGTTCACTCAGTTATCTTCATCATTTTCCTCTTCAGCGCTTAAAGGTCGATAAGACCTTCGTGCGGCGCTTGAGTACGCATCCGGAAGATTCAGCCATCACCGAAGCGATTATCGTGATGGCACATACCATGGGGATCAAGGTCGTTGCCGAGGGAATAGAGAACAAGCAGGAACTGGAGTTTCTTATTTCTAAACACTGTGATGAGGCACAGGGGTTCTATTTCAGCCGTCCCCTGACAATTTCACAACTGACGGAAAAAATTAAAGACAACGAATCGGTTCAAACTTTTTGTTTTTTTGCTGCCGGGGATCAACCCTAGATATCAAGGTCACTGTTCCGTTATCATGGTTTTTCACTTCCAGAGCCTTTTTCCAAAACTTGCCTTCCCGCTGAAATTTCGCTAAAAGTCTCCTTTGTTCGTTTTTTTCAGTAAAATTTTAGGCGTGACAAACTTTTGTCCGACATGGGTTGAATCTTTATGAAATTATCTGTTAACGAGTTTGCTTTTTTTCTGCGTGGTCAAGCACGAAAAAACCTTAAGCTACTGGTTCTTTACTGTTTTTTTCTGTTTTTGATGGTCATGATCTACGCCGCCCTGTTCACGGTGCTGATGGAGTACCTCGAGGGTCGCCACTATTCCTTTTTTACCGGTGTTTATTGGACAATTATTACCATGAGCACCCTGGGCTATGGCGACTATGTATTTAGTACCGATCCCGGACACATCTTTTCTGCTCTGGTGACCCTTTCAGGTGTGATTTTTATGCTGATTCTATTGCCTTTCGGCATGGTCAGTCTGTTTCTCGCGCCCTGGATTGAACAACGTCTGCGCTATCGCCCCAAAACAGAGTTGCATGCTGATTACAGCGATCATGTGATTATTTTTGGCTATGACAGTATTACTCGTGCCTTGATCCGTAAACTGATTTCCCACCATACCCCCTATGTGATCGTCACCTCGGATCAGGATGAAGCTATCCAACTCGAAGAGGAGGGGCTGCATGTGGTGGTTGGTCGTCCCACCAATGTGACCTTTTTAAGAAATATTCAGATCGCCAAGGCTCGCCACGTCATTGCCAATCTGAGTGATCCACTGAATACCAACATCTGTCTGACGATCCGTTCCCTTTGCGATACGCCGATTGCCACCATGGTAGATGAACCGGAGCGGACCGAGTTGTTGCGTCTATCCGGCGCCAACCGGGCCATTCCTCTCAAGCGTATACTGGGAAGCTATCTTGCGTCGCGTGCCACCACTCTGGGGGCCACGGCCCATATCCTCGACGCATTTGGAAAGTTGTTGATCGCTGAAATGCCGGTTAAATCGACCCCCTTTGTTGGCCAGACCCTGGCCGAAGCAAAAATTCGTCAACAGACGGGGCTGGCGGTCATCGGTTTGTGGGAGCGGGGCACTTTTACCATCCCCCAGGCCGGGAGTGTTCTTTCGCCGCTGGCGCTGATGGTATTGGCCGGAACCCGTGAGCAGCTCCATACCCTTGAAGAAATTACCGACGAAAAGGACCAGACGGACCTGGTGATGGTGCTCGGTCACGGACGCATCGGCTGCAGTGCTGCCAGGTATCTGGAACGGCGCTCTATCCCTTTTGTAATCATCGATCGTACCAATAACCTCGAATGTATGGATCATATCACCGTTATCGGCGATGCCACCAGCCGCCATCTGTTACTGGAATCGGGAATAGAAGATGCCAAAGGTCTGATTGTGACGACCAACGATGACAGCACCAATATTTTTCTGACCCTCGCCAGCCGCCGTCAGCGCCCCGATATGCGCATTGTTGCACGCTCCAATCAGGAAGAAAATGTTGATCAGCTATATGCTGCCGGTGCCGATTTTGTTATTTCCAACGCATCAGTTGGTGCCAATATCCTCAATAATGTCCTCGAAGGTAAGGAGACGATTTTCCTCACTGAGGGGATCGATGTCTTTCGTGCGCCCCTGCCGTCAACGCTGGCGGGCTTGAGTATTGCCGAATCCCAGATTCGTCCCAAAACCGGTTGTTCCATTGTCGCACTGGAATTGCCGGAATCAACTGATCCGATTGTCTCTCCGCCACCGGAAACGATACTGGCAGAGGGAATGGGATTGATCTTGATCGGCAGTCCTGAAGAGGAAGAAAACTTTGGTCATAAGTTCAGGATCAATCTCTGAAAATTTTTTACTTTTCTCGGTTTTGTCCTGATTAGTGCTATAATTAGCGAAGAACTTATTATTTTAAGGAGTCTGTATGACTGGAGTTGAAGAGCGCGAATGTAAAGATCCTGGTTCACATTGGATGCATATTTGCCAACTGCGCCGTGAGGGCCGGCACGATGATGCCAACATTCTGATGGCAAATCCTGGACATGCCTGCCTTAATTGTAATGCGGTGGCACGTTACGCCAAGAATCTTTGTAACCCGGTTTCATTCTCGCGCGTTTAGGACTTTGTCCGTTTCTTTTTAAATGATCGGATCTGGCGTGGTATGCTCCAGGTGAGTTTTTTTCGGAGGGATTCATGAAAGTATTGGTTAAATTGATCGGACTGGTGCTGGTTCTGGTGTTGATTGCCGGGGCAGCTGTTGTGTTTTTCGGAGATACCCTGGTGCAAAAAGGGATCGAGAAGGGGGGAGAGACTGCTCTTGGGGTTTCTACCCGGGTCGGCAGCATCGATATATCCCTGACTGGGGGCGAAGCAACGATGAACCAACTGACGATTGCCAATCCCCCGGGGTTTTCAGCGCAACAATTTCTTGAGCTTGGTCAGGCCAATATCGCCGTATCGCTGAATTCCCTGCTGAGTGATACGGTGACGATTCCACGCATTGCAATCAGTGGGATACTTGTTAATCTTGAACAAAAGGGTGGCCGTAATAACGTCAATCCGCTGCTGGAAAGAGCGCGCAGTATGGCCGGTGAAGGCGGACAAACAACGGATGCTCGGGTACCAGCTGGCAAAGAAGACGGAAAAAAGTTTATTGTCACCCACTTTTCTCTTGATGATGTTCAGGTCAATGCCAATCTCGAAGCCTTTGGCCAGAACTCCTCATTGAATCTGGTTTTGCCGAAAATTGAGCTGCGCAATCTTGGGGATGAACAGGGTGGCCTGACCATGCCGGAACTGATAGAAAAAGTGGTTCAGGTGATTCTGGCGACCGCCCAAAAAAGTTCGGGGCAGTTGTCACCCGCTCTGGCGCGCCTGCTCTCCGGCGAACTCAGTGATCTGCAGTCGCTGCAAACAGGGGTGGTTGATCGGGCGCGACGGCAGGTTGACAGTTTGACAGCTGATCTTGAGGAAAGATTACAGATCAATGTTCCCGAAGAAGATAAAAAAGTGATCGAAGAAAAGGCTGGTGATCTGCTCAAAGGTCTTGGAAACCGTTTGGGCGGAAACTAAAACACCAGGAAGTATTAGTCTGTATCTGGTGATTTTCCGAATGTATTCCGGAAAGTTACGTAACGCCTGAGATTGTTATGCGTTATTTATTTCACATTACAAGGAGAAATAAAATGAAAAAGGTATTCATGCTGGTTGTTGTTGCTTTATTTTTGGTTGCCTGCAGTAACGATTCTAGCGAGACCACACAGTCCCCTGCACCGACATCCAAACCGGCTGAAGATACGGTACAGCAGGCAACGGATGCGGTTCAAAAAGCTGCTGATCAGGTGGTGGAGAAGGGTCAGGAACTCAAAGATCAGGCGGTCCAGTATGTTGACAAGGCATCAGAGACTGTTGCTGCCAAGACTGAAGAAATGCAGGCCGGCGCGGAAAAATTGGTACAGCAGGGCAGTGATCGTTTAGCTGCTTTGACCCCTGCGGCAGCAACCCTTGATAAAGGCAGTTCGATCTATCAACAAAATTGCCGCAGTTGCCACGATGCCGGCATTATGGGGGCCCCCAAGATTGGTGACGAACGCTACAGCGCTGACATTGATGTCCTGGTAACGAACAGCATCAACGGCATAGGTCGCATGCCGGCACGCGGTGGTAATCGTAATTTAAGCGATGAGGATGTCCGCGCTGCGGTTGAGTATATGGTTGAAGAAAGCAAATAACCTGACGTAAATAAGCTAAATGTTCAGATGGTTGTGTCACGATGGAAACCCAAGCTCATCTGCTTTTATTGAGGGGCTTGGGTTTTTGTTGCATCATAGGAGGCACAGATGATTATCCGTAAGAAGTTTTTTGATTTTGACTATCCTGAAGTTCTTGATGTCAAGACCCGTGAATTGATTCGTGTTGCTTGTGCTATCGCAGTGCAATGCCCTGACTGACTCAAAAAACACTTCGCGGTCGCGAAGGAACATGGAGCCAGTGAGGATGAACTGCTGGAGACTATGGCCTATGGGATGATGGCCCCGGGTGGCAGAGCAAAGAATTTTGCCAAGTCGATGCTGGAAGAGCTGGATTTGAATTAAATGTATCTGTTAAGCGCAGGATCCCCGACCCTGCGCAGAGACAGGGGTGAACAAGCCCCTGAATTTGATCGAGATCAGGCATATGAGCGAAGAGCGAAAAAATTATATGACCCCCGGTTGTGCCGAGCGACTACGTGGTGAGTTGAAACAGCTGCTGTATCAGGAGCGACCGCAAATGGTGGAAACCGTGGCGTGGGCAGCCTCCAATGGTGATCGCTCGGAGAACGCTGATTATCATTATGGCAAGAAACGTTTGCGGGAAATTGATCGGCGGATCCGTTTTATCACTGGTCAGCTTGACAGTGCGATCATCGTTGATCCTCTGGAACAGGGGAAAAATGCCGGCGACCGGGTGCTTTTTGGAGCAACGGTCACAGTAGAAAATGGCGATGGTGAACAGCGTTGTTTAAGCCTGGTCGGTGGTGACGAGATGGATGCAGGCCGCGGTCATATCAGCTGGTTCTCTCCGGTCGGCAGGGCGCTTTTAGGGGCGCGCGAAGGAGATGAAATAACCGTTCAGACACCTGGCGGGCGTGAAGAACTTGACATAGTCCGGGTGGAATATCTTCCCCTCGATTAATACCGAGAAAAAATTACCAGATGGCAGGATCACAATCATGACACAGACAAATCTTAAAAAGATTAGCGTCGTTATCTATCAACGTCATTACCTGGTCGATAAGTGGCGGCAGTTGATTAACCAGAAGGAGCTTGACGCTCTTTTTGTCGAGTTGAGCAAGGAGCTGGTACCTCTGGGGTTTGATTTCACCCTGATTAATGAGCCGGATGTTATCATGAATATCAAAGGCTACGGCGACTTGCTCAATAGCGTCCGGTTAAGCTGCCCTGCCCATGGGGTCGGCAATATGTGTCTCGGGCACGTGATTGGTGCAAGTAAACATCTCAACCTGGTTGAAGATGTTCGCCGCGGGGTCAACCGGGTGTGTTTTGCTCCGGAAACCATCGAGCCCCAAGGCAGTGACAAGGTTGTCTGTCATAATTGCGGTTGTGGTTGTTAGAAGGGTCGAAAGTAGAATACAGGAGTCAGGAGTCAGGAGTCAGGAGGTTGATGATTGTGTCAACCGTCTGATGAATTGTTTGACCGCTGGTAGAGATTTGAGGAAACTGGCGGTATACAGATTCGCGTTCCAGTAGTAGCTGCTTGATGTGCTCCAGGGGATTGGGATGTTGCAACAGCGGGCGAATCTGTCTCTGGTTGCTGACGCGGCCCAGAATGTCCTGCGGCGTTGCCGTCAGACAAATGATGCGGCCGCTTTGCTGTAAAGCTCTGATGTTATCCTGATTGGTAAAGAACCCTCCCCCGGTGGCAATGACCAGGTCGTGGCGATCAGCCAGGTCCTGCGCCAGTTCAGCCTCCATCTGTCGGAAAGCCGCCTCTCCTTGCCGGGCAAAGATGTCTGTTATCCGGCAGTTGGTGCGTTGCTCTATCAACTGATCCGTATCGATAAAGGTTGCTCCAAGCCGTGCTGCCAGGGCCCGACCGACGGTGCTTTTGCCTGTTCCCATAAAGCCGGTAAGAATGATGTTGGTTGGTAACATGGTTTTTCCGAGTGGCGTAGGAGCTTAAAGGTTCTGAACATAAGAATTTGTGGCCGGACTGTCAAGTTTTATAAAAAAGACTTGTATTAACAAGCAGATAGGATATTCAATAATTTATCTTGGATTGCTTACCCTTTTCTGCCATAATCGCGCTCCTTTTGCCGGAAAATCACGATTTATAAGGGATTTAGAATGATTGAAAATATCCGTAACATTGCCATTATCGCCCACGTTGACCACGGCAAAACCACCCTGGTGGATGCCATGCTGGTACAATCAGGGGTGTTCCGCGAACATCAGGTTATTACCGAACGGGTCATGGACAGTAATGATCTGGAAAAAGAACGTGGCATCACAATCTTATCAAAAAATCTGGCCGTGCAACGTGGTGATTTGAAGATCAACATCGTCGATACCCCGGGCCACGCCGATTTTGGCGGTGAAGTTGAGCGCATCCTGAAAATGGTTGATTCGGTATTGTTGCTGGTCGATGCCTTTGATGGACCCATGCCGCAAACCCGTTTCGTGTTGAAGAAATCTCTCGATCTGGGGATCAAGCCGATTGTTGTCATCAACAAGATCGATCGTCCCGGAGCGCGGCCGGAAGCGGTTGTCGATATGGTCTTCGACCTGTTCTGCGAGCTTAACGCCAATGAACATCAACTTGATTTCCCCATTGTTTATGCCAGTGCCAAGTTCGGGATTGCCAAGGCGTCATTGGAGCAAGAATCAAGCAACCTGCAGCCTCTGTTCGACATGATTCGTGACCGTGTGGATCCGCCGTCCGGTGACCCGGCGGCATCTTTCCAGATGCTGATCAGTAGTATTGACTATAATAAGTTTATCGGCCGCACCGCGACCGGAAAAATTGCCAACGGTACCATTCATGCCGGTGAGTCGGTGGCACGGATTGATCGCGATGGCAAGGTGACCTATGGCCGTGTTTCCAAACTGCTTGGTTACCAGGGACTGCAGCAGGTGGAAATCAAAGAGGCCAGTGCCGGAGATATTGTCACTGTTGCCGGCTTTGAGGAAATGGGGATCAGTGAAACCCTTGCTGATGCCGAAAATCCACAAGCCTTGCCCTATGTTGCTATCGACGAGCCGACGTTGTCGATGAATTTTATCGTTAACAATTCCCCTTTTGCCGGTCGTGAAGGGAAGTGGGTCACTTCGCGCAACATTCGTGAACGGTTGATGAAAGAACTACGGACCAATGTGTCGCTGCGGGTTGAAGATACCGCCAGTACCGACACCTTTAAAGTGTCCGGTCGCGGGGAACTGCATCTGTCTATCCTGATTGAGAACATGCGCCGCGAAGGGTTTGAGCTTTCAGTCTCCAAGCCGGAGGTTATTTTCCGTGATATTGATGGCGAGCGCTGTGAGCCGATCGAGTACCTCGCAATCGATGTGCCCGAGGAATACCAGGGAACAGTGATCGAAAAACTTGGTCGGCGCAAGGCGGAAATGACCTCCATGCAGACGATGGAAGGCACCAACCGGATTGAATTTCTTATCCCCGCCCGTGGACTTATCGGTTTTCGTACCGAGTTTATGACAGATACCCGTGGTACCGGGGTGATGAACCATAGTTTTCACAGCTATGCTCCCTACAAAGGTATGATCGAGGGGCGAAAAAATGGTGTGCTGATCGCCATGGAAGCCGGTGAAACTGTGGCTTACTCGCTGTTTAACCTGCAGGAGCGGGGGATTTTGTTTGTTGGCCCCGGGGTGCAGGTTTACGAAGGAATGATTATTGGGCAGCATGCACGTGAAAATGATCTGGTGGTTAATGCCTGCAGAGGGAAGAAGTTGACCAACGTCCGGGCTTCGGGGAGTGATGATGCGGTACGCATTACGCCCCCCAAAATTCTGTCGCTTGAGCAGGCGCTGGAATATATTGATGACGATGAGCTGGTGGAAATTACCCCGCAATCGATTCGGTTACGCAAGCGCTACCTTGATGTTAACGAACGTAAGCGCATGGAGAAGCAGTCAGGAAAATAGTTTTTACCGGTTTTCCATGTTCAGTCGTTTGATTTTTTCCACCAGGGTCGTGCGGTTAATGCTGAGCAATGCGGCCGCCCGCGCCTTGATTCCTTGGCCCAGTTCGAGGGCCTGCTGGATCAGTTGGCGCTCAACATCAGCGAGGGTCTGATTCAGATCAATCCCCTCAGGGCTGACTTCAGGGCGCGAAATTCCACCCATGAGACATGGGGAGGCAATGTCGGGGGGCAGATCCTGACAGGTGATGATGTCGCTGTCGGTCAGGGCAACAGTTCTTTCAATGACATTTTCCAGTTCTCTGACATTTCCCGGCCAGCGGTAGTTTTCCATCGCCTGCAGTGCCTCAGCACTGATGCTGATGGGTTTGCGTTTCATCTCGCGGCAGCTGATGTCTAAGAAATATCGCGATAGCAGGGCAATGTCCCCTCGGCGCTCACACAATAGCGGCAGGTGGATGGGAATAACATTGAGGCGGTAGTACAAGTCTTCACGAAAATGGCCGGATCTAACCAGCTCTTGCAGGTCAGTATTGGTGGCAGAGATCAGACGGATATTAAGTCTGATTTTTTTAGTCGAGCCGACCTGTTCACATTCGTGCTCCTGCAATACCCGCAACAATTTCATTTGTAGCTGCAACGGCATATCGCCGATTTCATCGAGAAACAGAGTGCCACCGTTAGCCAGTTCAAACTTGCCTGGCTTGTCGGCCACCGCTCCGGTAAACGACCCCTTGATATGCCCAAACAATTCCGATTCCAGCAGATCAGCGGGTATCGCACCACAGTTGATAGCAACAAAAGGATGTTCAGCACGCGGGCTGTTGTAGTGAATGGCCTTAGCTACCAGTTCTTTGCCGGTACCTGATGCACCAAGGATAAGGATGGTGGAATCTGTTGCCGCCACTTTTTCCATCCGGGTAAAAACCTGCTGCATCGCCTGGCTGATGCCGATGATATTGTCAAAGCGGTAACGACCGTGGAGTTGTTGGCGCAAATATTGGTTTTCCGCAACCAGCCGATTTTTTTCAAGCGCCTTGGCTACCTGAATACGCAGGCGCTCAAAGTTGAAGGGTTTGGTGATATAATCAAGGGCTCCAGCTTTCATTGCTTCAACGGCGGTTTCGGCGGAAGCATTGCCGGTAATCAGGATGACGGACGTTCTGGGCGAATCAATCTTAACCTGCTTGAGGATATCCATGCCGTTGACGCCGGGAAGCAGCAGATCACTGATAATCAGGTCGTAGTTGGTTTTTTTAAGCAGTTCAAAGGCTTCCTTGCCGGTTTGGGTGCTTTTGACGCGGTAGCCGTCTTGCATCAGCAACCTGGACAGTGCGCGGTTGCTTTCGAGTTCGTCATCGATTAATAGTATCCGGGGATGATGCATGATAGCTCTCTCGTGGCTGCGTCATTAAGTTGACGGTAGATTAGCATGAAAAATTACAATCCTCAAGCTACTATGCCAACAACGGCATGTAGAAGGTGCGATAGTATCACCAAGATTATTTGAAATTAATAGTACGGTTGTGGTAGATTTAACAGTAATTATTCGTGCTGAGAGATAAATGATGCCCGATTCCATGATCACCATCGGGGCTAATCACCCCTTGCGAACGACTGAAATGATCCCACATTTCGGTCCCGCTCATGCTGCGGCTGTCAGCAACGATGGCGATCCTGATCCCGGCAAAGACCGAAAAAAAGCAACAGCCGAGCCGTCCGGCCTGGTCATTGTGTCAGATAAACTCGAGTTGAGTCGTGAAGCAATTGAAATTCGTGCACTCCAACTCCGTGATCAGGAAGTACGCGCCCACGAGTCCGCCCATGCTGCTGTCGGGGGGTCTTACGCCGGTGCACCAGCTTACGATTATCAGCGTGGCCCCGATGGGCGCTCTTACGCTGTTGGCGGCTCTGTCAGTATCGATATCTCACCGATCCCCGGGGATCCTCAGGCGACCCTGCAAAAAGCCCGGCAGGTACGAGCAGCCGCTCTGGCACCGGCGCAACCCAGTGCCCAGGATATGAAGGTTGCGCAACAAGCCCAGGCGCTGGCGACCCAGACCCGCAGTGAAATATCACAGGAGCAGACAGCCGAAAGAGAAAGACAGCTCGGCCCTGATGAAAATGCTGAGTCCCGCTTTACCACTGTTGAACAAGGGGTGTCAGCATATGTCCGGGGCACCCACGATCCAGGCCCGGCACGATTGGAAATTTACAGCTGATTTTGTCTCGATCTGTTCACTTTCCTCACATGATGAGGCCTTATTGCTGAGGCCCCGTTCCTTTCCACTTCAAATCAGTCATCCCTTTGTATGGCCTTCCTTGGGTTGAAATCCTGCTGATAAAATAAATAAAAATGCTGTTTTTTTTATGACCGCTGTCCCATATAAAGTAATTATTATTTGGTTTGTATGCTGCTGATTTTTAACATGAAAGACTATAGAGGCTGCTGTCTTTTTATCGTTCAAATACCTTTTCTGATAAAAGTAAAACGCTATTCTAGCTTGACAAAGTCCTTTTTTTATTGTCTCTTTGCAGCTTAAAATCTCTGCAAGTTATTGAAATATAGCGATAAATTTACTTTAAATAAAAAAATTTAGTTATCTCAAAAATTCACAGATTTGATATTTTCCCTTTATCAAGGAGTAGCTAAAACAATGAATATAACGAAATTTAAAAAAATCATGGCTGCTAACCGTGGTGAAATTGCGATCCGGATTTTCCGTGCCTGTACCGAACTGGGAATTTCTACCGTAGCCATCTATTCCGAACAGGATCGCCTTTCCCTGCACCGTTATAAGGCAGATGAAGCCTACCTGATTGGCAAAGGTAAAGGTGCTATTGATGCCTATTTAGGGATCGATGAGATTATTGATCTGGCGCGTAAAAAAAATGTTGATGCGATTCATCCAGGTTACGGTTTTTTGTCTGAGAATGCGGAATTTTCGGCAGCCTGTGAACGTGCCGGTATTGCCTTTATTGGACCGACTCCCGACATTCAGCGGCGCCTGGGTGACAAGGTTTCAGGCCGCAAGGTTGCTGTTGAAGCCGGTGTCCCTATTGTTCCCGGTACCAGCGATCCGGTACGTACTGAAGAAGAAGCCCTGATCTTCGCTAAATCGGCAGGCTATCCTATTATTGTTAAAGCCAGTGCCGGTGGTGGCGGGCGCGGGATGCGCGTCGCACAAAATCAGAAAGAACTGCTTGAAGGATTGCGCAGTGCGGCTTCAGAAGCTAAAGCCTCTTTCGGTGATGCGACGATTTTTCTCGAAAAATATGTGAAAAATCCCAAGCACGTTGAGGTTCAGATCCTTGGCGATCAACATGGCAACCTGGTGCATTTTTATGAGCGCGACTGCTCGATCCAGCGTCGTCATCAGAAGGTCATCGAAATTGCACCATCTCTCTATCTGACGCCGGAAAAACGGGAAGAGCTCTGTTCTTACGCCCTGAAAATCGCCAACTCGGTGGGCTACATCAACGCCGGTACGGTTGAATTTCTGATGGATAAAGAGGAGAACTTCTATTTTATTGAAGTCAATCCGCGGATTCAGGTTGAACATACAGTGACCGAACTGGTGACCCTGCGCAATCTGGTGCAGGCACAGATCCGTGTCGCTGAAGGGTACAAACTCAGTGATCCGGAAATCGGTATCACAAGCCAGAAGGATATTGAACTGCGTGGTTTTGCGATTCAGTCACGGATTACCACGGAAGATCCGGACAACAGTTTCGCGCCCGATTTCGGTACCATCAAAGCCTATCGTACCGCTGCCGGTTTCGGCGTGCGCCTGGATGCTGCTGCCGGCTACGCCGGCGCTGTGATTACCCCTGATTATGATTCCCTGCTGGTCAAGATTTCAACCTGGGGGTTGACCTTCCTTGATGCATCGCGCACCATGCACCGCGCTCTGCAGGAATTCCGTATCCGCGGGGTTAAAACCAATATCGGGTTTCTTGAAAAGGTGATTACCCATCCGGTCTTTCTTAAAGGGGATTGTGATACCTCTTTTCTTGAAAAACATCCGGAAGTTTTTGAAGTCCGCGTCAAAAAGGATCGTGCCAATAAGATTCTCAACTATATCGGCGATGTGACCGTTAACGGCTATCCCGGCATTCCGTCCCATAAAGCCTTGAAGTTTTCCTCTTTACGTGAACCGGATATTCCCGAAATTCCCTATGGCCAGCAGCATCCTCGCGGCACACGGGATATTTTACGGGAAAAAGGTCCTGAAGGTTTGGCACGGTGGGCGCGCGATCACAAACAGTTGTTGATTACCGACACCACTATGCGTGATGCTCACCAGTCTCTGGTAGCGACCCGCTTTCGTACCTTTGATCTTGACCGGATTGCTGAAGCTACCGCGCATCTGGGTGGCGGACTCTTCTCCCTCGAGATGTGGGGCGGCGCAACCTACGATGTTTCCATGCGCTTTTTACGTGAGGATCCATGGGAACGCCTTGATCGTTTGCGCGCCAAGGTTCCCAATATTCTGTTTCAGATGCTGCTGCGAGGGTCCAATGCGGTTGGATACACCAATTATCCTGATAATGTTGTGCAGGAATTTGTTTCCAAGGCCGCAGAAAGCGGCATCGATGTGTTCCGAGTTTTTGATTCGCTGAACTGGACCAAAGGGATGCAGGTGGCGATGGATGCCGTACGCAAGAGTGGCACCATTTGTGAGGCAGCTATCTGCTACACTGGGGATATCCTCGATCCCAAGCGCGACAAGTATCCGTTGGCGTACTACGTCTCCATGGCCAAAGAACTGGAGAAAATGGGTGCCCATATTCTGGCGATCAAGGACATGGCGGGGCTGATCAAGCCTTTCGCCGCTGAGAAGCTGATTAAGGCGCTAAAAAACGAAGTCGGCCTGCCGATCCACCTGCATACCCACGATACCTCCAGTAACGGTGGTGCCATGCTGCTGATGGCGACCCAGGCCGGCTGTGATATCGTTGATGTGGCCCTGTCATCTGTTTCCGGCCTGACCGCGCAGCCCAATATGAATGCTCTTCTGGCCGCCCTGGAAGGAACCATCTGGGATCCGCAGATGGACAATGACGGCTTACAGAAACTGGCAAACTACTGGGAAACCTGTCGCACCTATTATGCCCCCTTTGAATCAGAATTGCGCAGCGGTACCGCCCAGGTGTACTACCATGAAATTCCCGGTGGCCAGTATTCCAACTTCAAACCCCAGGTCGAAGGCTTGGGACTGGGTCATCGTTGGGAAGAGTGTAAACAGATGTATCGTACCGTCAACGATATGTTTGGTGATCTGATCAAGGTCACGCCGTCGTCCAAAATTGTTGGCGATATGGCGATGTTCATGGTGCAGAACAATCTGACCCCGGAAGATGTTTTCGAGCGCGGTGAAGAGATGGCTTTTCCCAAAGGCGTTGTCGATTTCTTCAAGGGGATGATCGGCCAGCCTTATGGCGGCTTTCCTGAGCGTCTGCAACAGATTATCCTGCGCGGTGAGCAACCCCTGACCTGCCGTCCCGGGGAGTTGCTGGAACCGGCTGACTTTGTTCTGAAAAAGGATGAACTTGAGAAAAAACTCGGTCATAAGGTGTCCGATCGCGATGTTCTCTCGGCTGTTCTTTACCCCGGTGTTTATGAGGAGTACGACCGTTTTCGCCAGGAACACAGCGATGTTTCGGTTCTGCCGACCCCGGTATTTTTCTACGGCCTTGATATTGGTGATGAAGTCACTATCGAGATCGAACCAGGTAAAACCTTGATTGTTAAGCTGAGCGCCATCGGTCGAGTGCGGGAGGATGGAACCCGCCATATCTATTTTGAGCTCAATGGTGAACCCCGGATGACGACCGTTGTCGATCGTTCGGTAGAAACCGATTTGAAGACCAACGTCAAGGCTGACCCGGACAATGGCCATGAGATCGGTGCGCCGATGCCGGGTAAAATTTTCAAGCTGATGGTTAAAGAAGGGGATAAGGTCGAAGAAGGCGATGTGCTGATCATCACCGAGGCGATGAAGATGGAGACCAATGTGAAGACCCGCCGCGCCGGAGTGATCAAACAGTTGATTTTTGATGAAGGAGATCAGGTCGAGCAGGGAGATCTGATCGCTGTTATTGAGTAGAGTGATTCAATAGAGTCTCTGGAGTGCAGCCGGACCTTCCTATGTGAGGGTTCGGCTGTTTTTTTTTAAAAAAAAAGTGTGAACAGAGATAAAAACAGCGATCAGTATTCCAGATGGGATTCGAGCAGATGGCGAATGTCTGAACTGTCGCCGAGCTCCAGCGCCTGGCGCATGATAGCTTCAGCCTCGCTACTGTCGAGCTGGCTGATGATATTTTTCAGCTGGGGAATATAGGGGGCTGACAAGGAAAAATCACGGATACCCAGACCGATCAAGGCTAGCAGGCAGACCGGGTCGGTTGCCATCTCGCCGCATAAACAGAGTTCTTTTCCCTCACTACGGGTGACGGCAACCAGGCTGTCGATACTCTGCAACACCGCCGGATGAAGAGGATCATAGTGGTTCTGGACGCGCGGATTGGAACGATCGGCAGCCAACAGGTATTGAATCAGATCGTTGGTGCCGAGGGCAAAAAAATCGACCTCTTTGGCCAGATGGGATGCCAGATAGATGGCCGCTGGAACTTCGATCATGGCCCCGATCTGAACATGTTGCTGGTAGGGGATCCCTTCCTGTTCCAGTTGCTGTGCCGCTTGGCGCACCAGTTCTTTGCAGCTGCGGATTTCATTCAGGTTGGAAATCATTGGGAAAAGCAGTCGTAACGGACCGGCTGTTGCAGCCATGAGGATAGCTTCAAGCTGCACCTGGAAGATGTCAGGATAGTCAAGACTGATGCGGATTGAACGCCAGCCCATAAAAGGGTTGTTCTCCTGTGGCTGGCGAAAATAGGGGAGACTTTTGTCACCACCGATGTCAAGAGTACGAATAGTAACCGGCATGCCGGGAAATTTTTCGACAACCTTTTTATAGAGCTGATACTGTTGATCGCGGTCAGGAAACCCGCTGTGGGTCATGTAAAGAAATTCGGTACGATACAGACCGACCCCTTGGGCTCCGTGCTTGATAGCAACATCAACATCACTGATCAGGCCGATGTTGGCGCGCAAAAATACCTGCTGACCGTCACGAGTGGTAGCAGTGACATCACGTAACAGTAACAGCCGCTCTTTTTCCTGCAGGCGATCCTGCTCAAGACGCTTGTACTCAGCAATGATACTGACCGATGGATTAGGGTAGAGGCAGCCGGCATTGGCGTCAAGAATCAGGTAATCATTGGGACTGATGTGGGTGGTAACGCCCTCGACCCCGATGACGGTTGGAATGCCGAGCCCCTTGGCCATGATCACCGAGTGGGAATTCGCTTCATTTGACTCCAGTACAATCCCCTGGATTTTCTCATGGTCAAGGATTGCCATATCTGAAGGGAGCAGACGTTTGGCGATCAGGATGCTGGGTTGCTGCAGTTGTAACCCTTCAGGTGCCCGTCCGACCAGATTGGCGAGCAAGCGTCTGCCGACGTCTTCCATGTCTGCTGCACGCTCTCGCAGATAGGGATCTTCCATTCGAGCGAAAGCAGCCAGGTAGCCATTGATCACTTTTTTTAAAGCATAAGGGGCACTGTGATGTTCTTCGATCAAATGGTGCAGGCGTTCGATGAGCCCCCGATCTTCGAGAATCATTAAATGGGTATGAAAAATCGCGGCATCTTCCTGGCTAAGCTGGGCGGCGACCCTTTTCTCCAGAAAAAGGGTTTGTATACGGGTCTGGCGCAGGGCATCATCCAGCCGGGTTAATTCCGCATCAACATCGATGCTGCATTCATCAAAAATATCAGCAAAGCCGTAGTCCTGATCAAGGATCGTCACCGGACCGGTAGTGATTCCCGGGTAGGCCATTTTGCCATAAAGAGCGATGGTCTGTTGCAGGGCGGTATCGCCGGCTTCAGTTGCTTTGGAGGTGGGAGGTGGTGGCCCGGGGATTTCATAGCGATGAAGGGTGTCCAGTAGTCTGGCGTTGACAACAATGGAAGCCACCTGGAAGGCGATGGTTGTCAGGGTCGCCAGTTCATCATCAGAAAAGTGGTGAATGTCGCGTGTCTGGATAACCAGAACACCGATGGAAGCACTACGATCCTGCAACGGAATACCGACAAAGGTATGGAACTGTTCTTCGCCGGTTTCATGAAAAAAACGATAATCCGGATGGTTCTGGGGATTACTGATGGCCAGCACCTGTTGCTCAGCGGCAACCTTACCGGTCAATCCTTCACCGATCTGTAATTTAACCTTGCCGATGGACCCTGGTGTCAGGCCGTGGCTCGCTCGCAGTACCAACGTGTGTTGGTCATCATCAAGCAGATATAAAGAACAAACTTCCGAACGGGCTCGGTCGGCGACCAGATGAACAATATTGTTGATTGTTTCGTTGAGATCGTGGGAGCGCAGAATCAGTGCACTGATATCCTGCAGGGTATGGAGTCCGAGTTTAAGATCTGATTTTTTTTTGATTCTGGCCATGGAGTATCTGGAAAATTGGGTTAGTCGGCAGGAGCGTTGGCATTTTAGCCTAATCCCAGGTTATTTGCATCTCAATTCGCACTTGTGGAAAATGGGCGTGGCACAAGCTTAACCCCGGACCAGATAACGGCCGACCTGATCACTGTTGTAACAGGCGACATAGTGGTCCCCGGTAATAGTCTCCAGTGCGGGTGCCTGTTGCCGGCACCGGTCGTCTGCATAGGGGCAACGGGGATGGAAATGACATCCGCTTGGGGGGGTGACCGGTGAAGGAATTTCTCCACTCAGGGCCAAAGGGCGAGCATGATGTGGATCGGGCACCGGCACGGCATTGAGCAGTGCTTCGGTATAGGGATGCCGGGGGTTTTTGTAAAGTTCTGATGCTGCACAAAGTTCAACAATATTGCCTAGATACATGACAGCAATGCGGTCACTGACGTGTTCGATCACAGCCAGGTCATGGGCAATGAATAAATAACTGAGTTGTTGTTCTTCACGCAGCTGTTTCAGCAGATTGAGAATCTGGGCCTGAACCGAAAGATCCAGAGCGGAGACCGGTTCATCAGCAATAATCAGTTCCGGTTCCACTGCCAGGGCCCTGGCAATGCCGATGCGCTGGCGCTGGCCACCAGAAAACTCATGCGGGTAACGCTGTGCGTGTTGTGCCGACAAACCGACCTTTTCCAGCAGTTCGGTGACACGATCGCGCATCTGGCGGGCAGGGACTAGCCGATGGATAACCAGTGGTTCACTTAAAATGGAGCCAATGGTCATGCGTGGATTAAGGGATGAGAAAGGATCCTGAAAAATCATCTGCATGCGCCGCCGCCAGGGACGCATTTTTGCTGCAGATAGGCCGGTTAACTCGGTACCAGCGTAAAAGATTTGCCCCTGATCGGGTTTGATCAGCTGCAGAATCAGTTTGCCGGTGGTTGATTTGCCGCACCCGGATTCGCCGACCAGACCCAGGGTTTCCCCGGCTTTGATCGTAAAGGAGATGTTGTCGACGGCGACAAGTTTGCCACTATTTCGGCCAAGTGGGCCAGAAACCTTAAAGCTCTTTCTCAAGTTTTTAACTTCGAGTAATGCCATACTTATGAGTGTCTCCAGCAGCGAACCTGATGGTTTTCTTCAACTTCCTTGAGGGCTGGCCGCTGCAGCTGTCCGCTGTCGCACAGACAGGTACAGCGTGACGCAAACAGGCACCCTTCATGGTTTTTGGTTAAATCAGGAAGCTGCCCGGTGATGGTGGCCAGATTGTTTTTTTCGCCAATGCGCGGTACGCATTGCAATAAACCCCTGGTGTAAGGGTGCAGCGGGTTGGAAAATACCTTGTCAATGCTCCCCAGCTCAATAATCTGGCCGGCATACATAATGGCTACCCGGTCAGCGTTGCTTGCGACAATTCCCAGATCATGGGTAATCAACAGGGTTGCCATCCGCCGTTCCTGTTTGAGCTTGAGCAGCAGATCCATAATCTGGGCCTGAATCGTGACATCTAGGGCCGTAGTCGGTTCATCGGCGATCAACAGTTTTGGATCACACGCCAGGGCCATGGCGATCATCACCCGTTGGCGCTGACCCCCTGAAAGCAGGTGCGGGTAGTCATCTAAGCGCTGATGTGGATCGGAAATGCCGACTTGAATAAGACTCTGTGTCGCTTGAACAAGTGCTTCGCGGCGCGAGAGTCCTTGATGCAGGCGCAGCACTTCAGCAATTTGATCACCAATCTTCAGGACCGGGTTCAGGGAGGTCATCGGTTCCTGAAAAATCATCGAGATATCATTGCCACGGATCCGGCGAATTTCGATTTCGGGCAAGTGCAGCAGGTCGCGGCCATCGAGATGGATCTCGCCACCAACGATACGCCCTGGTTCCGGCAGCAGGCGCAAAATCGAGAGGGCGGTCATTGATTTGCCACAGCCGGATTCACCAACAAGGGCCAGGGTTTCACCCTGCTCAATATGAAAAGAAACACCATCAACCGCCTTAAGCAGACCATTGCGTGTGAAGAAGTAACTCTTGAGATTGGCGACGGACAAACGTGGGGGCATAGGGCTCATTGCTCCTTAACAGGCTGGTCCATGTGTACATGCTGGTGGTAAAATGGTCAAGGACTCCTGTTGATCTAAGTTCGGCGCACCCGACGGATAAAACATAAGTAAGAAGGTATCAATCTTTTTCATTAAAATACTGGCGTTACAAGAAACAAACAAGAATAATAGCAGCATGAATTGTAACTATGTCGATCTCCATATCCATACGACCTGTTCTGATGGGTTTTTCACCCCTGAAGATGTCGTCAAGCAGGCCGCTCGGGTGGGTCTGGTGGCTATTGCCCTGGCCGATCATGATAACATTGACGGCATTGATCGGGCCACTCTGCCTGCTTCGTCGATGGGTATTGAGATCATCCCCGCAGTTGAATTGTCAAGCCAGTGGCAAACCTATACCGATATGCACCTGCTTGGTTATGGTTTTGATCATCATGATCCGCGCCTGATTGCCGAACTTGAGCAATTTCAGTCGTTTCGCGCCAGCCGCAACGAACAAATTATTGATGCAGTGAATCTTAAGCTGGCTGATGAGGGTCGGGCGCCAATCGCTGCCCAGGAGGTTCGCAAGCTGGCGGGTGGCAGCATCGGGCGACCACACATTGCCCAGGTGTTGCGTCAAAAAAATTATGCCAATAGTAACGAGGACGCTTTTACCCGCTATCTGGTTCCCTGTAATGTGGAAAAACACTATTTTCCCGCGGATGAGGCCATTCGTCTGGTGCACGCCTGCGGAGGTATCGTGGTCCTGGCGCACCCGCCCTATGTTACTCGTGATCGCTATCAGCTGGAAAAACTGATAGCAGAACTGGTAAGCCTGGGACTCGATGGAATCGAAGTTTACAATAATGGTTCCGGCCTGGAAGACAGTGACTGGCTGATCCGTCTCGCAGCTCACCACGGCCTGGTTATTACCGGCGGTTCAGATTTTCATGGTGAGCCTGGCTCTGCTATTCAGATCGGCCATGGCCTGCGCGGTATCAGGGTTTCCTATGACTGTGTCGAGCAGATTAAAGACGCACTGATCCGGCGCGGTGAGCCCCTGCGCTGGTAATCAATCATTGATCGCGCCACTGTGGTTGGCGCTTTTCCAGAAACGCGAGCATCCCTTCTTTCTGGTCAGCAGTAGCAAAGCACAGCCCGAACAGGTCCGCCTCGTAAGCAAGGGCGCGATTCATATCCATATCCCGACCATTATTGACCGCTTCCTTGATCAATTGTAGCGCCATTTTTGGCCTGGTCGCGATGCTTTGTGCCAATTCCCGGGCCCTGGCCATCAGCCCGGTCGCCGGGACCACTTCACTAACCAGGCCGATCTGTGCTGCCTGGGCGGCGCTGATCCGTTCACCGGTGAACATCAGCTGTTTTGCCATGCTGTTGCCCACCAACCGTGGCAGGCGCTGGGTGCCGCCCCAGCCGGGAATGATGCCAAGGTTCACTTCGGGCTGGCCGAGTTGCGCGCTGTCGGCGGCAATCCGGATGTCGCAAGCCAGGGCCAGCTCACAACCACCGCCTAAAGCATAACCGTTGATGGCAGCTATATATACCTTGCTGCCGTATTCAATTTTATTCAACAGTTGTTGGACATCGACCGCCATCCGGCGGGCGCCCAGGGGGTCAAGGGGTTGCATCACGCCGATATCACCACCAGCGACAAAGGCTTTTGTGCCGGCCCCGGTGATAATGGCGACTTTGATGTGCGGATCGGCTTCAATCGCGTCGACGGCGGCATCAAGTTGTTGCAGGGTCAGCTGATCCAGCGCATTAAGGGCCTGGGGCCGGTTGATGGTCATCAGGGTAACGGCGTCATATTTTGCGGTGATAATCCGATCGTTGGGTGACTCCATTGTTGATTCCTTTTTTTTTGTGTGAGGGAAAAATCAGGCGTTACGGATGATCTCCACCAGCAGAGAGCTGACCTTCTCCATATCAGCAACTGCTACCTGCTCCTGCGGGGTATGGACCTTGGCCATGCCGGTGCCAAGAATCACCATATCAATGCCATGACCATTGAAGATATTTGCATCGGACCCGCCGCCGGCAGCGGCAATCTGCTGCGGGCGCTGCAAGCTGTTGCCGGCATTCACTACCAGTTGCACGATGGCGGCTGTTTCCGCTATCTGCATAGCGGGAAAATCTTCCTTGATTTCAATCGCCATAGATGCGAGCCGGGTTTTGCCGTCAACAACCACTGAACTGCTGTACACCTCTTCCTCAAAGCAACGGATGATTGCTTCGGTAACCTGTTGCAACCGCTCAGGCGCGTGGCTGCGCACCTCGCCGCGCAGGCTTACCTGGCCGGGAATAATATTCGTAGCAATGCCGCCGTTGATCGTGCCGATGTTGGCAGTGGTCTGTTCATCAACACGTCCAAGGGTCATCCGCGCAATCGCCTTAGAGGCTATTGAAATGGCAGATATGCCCTGTTCCGGGCAAACCCCGGCGTGGGCTTCGAGGCCGTGAATGTCAATGTTCATGCGGTTGGCAGCGGGGGCACGGGTGATGATGCGGTCAATGCCGGTGGTATCAAGGGCAACCCCACGCTTGCCTTTGAGCGTTGAAAAATCAAAGGCTTTAGCGCCCAATAGCCCCAGTTCTTCACAGACGGTGATAACGACCTCCAGAGGACCATAGGGGATATTACGTTCGTTAAGGACCTCGATGGCTTCGATCAGTTCGGCGATTCCGGCTTTGTCATCAGCACCCAAGATGGTATTTCCGGCACTGGTAAAAATCCCGTCTTGCAACACTGGTTGAACATTTTCTGCCGGGCTGACGGTATCCATATGAAGACTGATAACAAAGGGATCCCCTGCTCGGGTGCCGGGAAAACGGGCGACCATATTGCCACTGTTACTGCCGATAGTTGCCCCGGCAGTGTCAACATCTACAGTGGCACCAAGTTGGGAAAAACGTTGGTGCAGATAGGCAGCAATGGCCGCCTCCTGGTAGGACGGACTGTCGATAGAGGCAAGGCGAAAGAATTCATCGGCAATTCTTTGTTGGTTGATCATTGTTTTTTCCTTTTTTTTATGGTGTCTTCTCTTGTGTCGATTGATTTTTTTGTGGCCACAATGCTAGCAGCTAAAACCTGTGCTGGACAGAGAAAAGTGTTAACTGTTACAATCCTTAAATTAAATTTATTGATAAAAGTTGAACTAGTACCCTGTAACCCATAATCTATCGAATCTTGCTTGTCTTTTGACGCGTCAACCGCGTTATGACCAACGCTGATTAGCTACGGCTAGGCAGCGTCGTCCATGCCTTGTTGACGCACCAAAATCCAGCGCAATCTTTGCGACATTTTATGAGTTACAGGGTACAAGTATCGTACTGGGAAAAACATGTTTTTCAATCGGGACTTGCAACTACCACATCAAGCTGGATTCCCCGCACGCGGAAAATATATATGATGCTGGCTGAACAACGACAACAGATTGTTGATTATGGTATGAAGATGATTCAATCCGGGTTAACGACAGGCAGTGGTGGCAATCTCAGTGTTCTCTGTCGTGAGACCGGCCTGGTCGCAATCGGGCCGAGTGGCATTGACTACGCTGACGTCAGTAGTAAGCATATTGTTATCGTTGATCTTGATGGTCAGCGAGTTGAAGGCTGCCGGAAACCTTCAAGCGAATTGAGCTTTCATCTGGCGTTGTACAAAGCCAGACCTGATGTCGCCGCGGTTGTTCATACTCACTCTGTTTACGCAACCACGATGGCATGTCTGCACTGGGAAATTCCAGCAGTCCATTATCTTGTGGCTTTCTCAGGTCAGAAAGTCCCCTTGGCCGACTATGCTACATTCGGCAGTCCTGAACTGGCTGAGAATGTGGTGACCGGGATCGCTGATTATCATGCCGTGCTGTTGGCGAATCATGGTCTGGTCGCTGTCGGTGCTGACCTCAAGCATGCTTTTAAGGTGGCAGAAGAAATTGAATTGGTTGCTAGAATATACTATCAAGCCAAATCGGTTGGTGAACCGGTTGTGGTCAATCATGAAGAGATGAAAAAAGTCATGAAGAAGTTCACTACCTATGGGCAACAATAAGCGTGAGCGTTTAGTCTCTCTGGAATTTCGATGATAAATGTAACGTAAGGAGTCAGTGTGAGTCAGGTTTTAAATCAATCTAGTGAAAATCCACAGGCACAGAGTTCGATCATCGATCTGTCTAAAAAAGCACGGCAGAAATTGCGGGCAAGATGCTATGACGATGCCAGACAGTTGTTTGCTGAAGGCCTCGAACTTGAGCCGGACAACCCTTATCTGCTGTCGGGGATGGGTGATGCCAGTCGTGAAATGGAGAACTTTGAGGTTGCTGAAGAATGCTATCTAAAACTTTTGCACATCGATAAAAAAAACCTCTTCGCCCTGCGCGGCCTTGGCGATGTTTATAAGAAACTGAATCGGCATAGCGATGCCATCACCATGTGGGAGCGCTATCTGCATCTGCGGCCCCGTGACAAGCATGTCATGTCGCGGATTGCCGACAGTGCCAAGGTGTTGTTGCAATTTGAACGGGCTGAACAGATGTATCGGAGTATTATTCAGTTCGCTCCGGATGATCGGTTCGCCCTGTCGGGACTGGCTGATTTACACCACCGGATGGGTAAAGACCAGGAAGCGATTGATATTTATGAGAAGATATTGGGGTTTGGAGGTAAGTCCCTGCATATCCTTACCATCCTCGGTAAGTTATGCTGGCGGGTCTCCGATTTTGATAAGGGGGAAATTTATTTTCGCCGTGCCCTTGAGGTTGACCCGGATAATCCCTATGCCCTTTATGGCTTGGGAAACTGTCACCGCTGGCATAAACGTTATAAAGAAGCTATCGAGGTCTGGCAGAAAATCCTTGAGGATTCTGAGGGTACGCAGGCCCTGCATACGCGGATGGGCGATGCCTATTACCATATGGGGATGAAGGAGGAGGCTGCCGGGTCTTATCGGCGCTCTATCAGTTTCGGTCGTGATCCATTTTCCCTTGCCGGTCTTATCTGTTTGTCAGTTGATACCGGTGATCTGGATACTGCGGTTGCTACGTTTTTTGATCTGGTTGTGGCGGATGAGGACCCCCGCTATCAGCTCGATATGCTCAGTCGGCGCTTTAACCGTGCCGGGCAGCAGCCTGTCATGGAGGAATTCTACCGCTATTTGCTGTCTGGTGAACACAAGGATTGTCAGCTGGATGCCGATCTGGCCGCGGCCTTGCAAACCCACTGTTGATGCTGGTAATGGCTCCCTTTCGATGAACTATCTGGCCCATTTGTATTTTTCAGATCCGCGTCCCCTGGCCTGGGCCGGATCACTGATGGGTGATTTTTTTAAAGGGAGTCGTTTCGGCGAGTTGCCGGATGACCTGATCGTTCACCTCAGGCTTCATCGCCGCCTGGACACTTTTACCCTCGATAGCCCACCTTTCCAGGCCAGCCGCCGCCGTTTATGCCCTTCTTTTGGCCACGGTCGCAGTATTCTGGTCGACGTGTTTTATGATCATTTCCTTGCCTGCCAGTGGCATCATTACGCTGACCAGCCGTTACCGGAATTCGCTCATGACGTTTATTGCGGGTTGCGTGCCTGCCGTTCTTATCTGCCGCACCGGCTGCGGGAACAGTTGCCGCGGATGATTACCAATGACTGGCTGACTTCCTATCGTCAGGAGGAGGTAGTAGAGCGAGTGCTGATACGTCTTGAACAACGACTGAATCACAGAATTCCGCTGGCCCGGGGTTATGAACAGCTTCACCGGCACCGGGAAGCCCTGGAGCAGGACTTTACCGACTTTATGGCCGCGGCTACCGACTATGTTGAATCGATACGGGGAAGTTAAGGACAACATGGCCGGTGGTGACAGCGGCGGATCAGAGTTGTGCCGGTAGCGGCCAGTCGTTTTCAAACCCGGGAGGATAAAAATTTTCGCGGGTACGGTTAAAATAGCCAAACTGGATGCGTGGAACCTGTTGTTTGAGCAGATCCAGCATCTTTTTCATGCCGATTCCTCTCCCTTTGGCTCCCAGGGTTGACCAGTAGAGCAGGGGGTCTATGCTTAAATTACGCATCTGAATCAGGTCAATCCCTGTTTCTTCCACCAGCTTTAACAGTACTTCAATTTCATCCTCGCGATCCGTGATTCCCGGAAACACAAGATAGTTGAGCATGGTAAACAGGCCATGTTGTTTAGCGCGGCGGATCGACTCCAGGACATCAGCAAAGCGGTAACAGCGCGGGCGGTAATAGGCGTTGTAGAAACGCTCCTGCACCGAGTTAAGAGAGACCCGGATGGAATCAACCCCGGCCGCTGCCAACTGGTCGATGGCAACGGGGACTGAGGCATTGGTATTAAAGTTAATGGTGCCGCGATCGGTCTGACGGCGTATCTGTCTGACCGCTGCGCTGACGGTATCGATCTGCATGATCGGATCCCCCTCACAGCCCTGTCCAAAGGAAACAATGGCGTTGTCTGCCTTTTTTAGATGAGGAACCGCCAGCGCACAGATTTCTTCAACTGTCGGAACAAAATCGATGCGATCCTGGCTGGCCTGACAGGCTTTGGGCTCGTCCTGCAGAGAAATACAACCAAGGCATTGGGCATTACAGGCAGGAGAACAGGGCAGGGGGGCTTCCCAGCGTCTGAAAAACAGATTTTTTGCGGCAAAACAATGATAATCAAGGGCACAGCGAGACAATTGTTCCAGCAGGCGATTATCGGCTTCACCGGCCAGTCTCTGGCGCACCAATGGTTCAAGTTTGCGGTCGTCAAAGTGGCCGGGTTCCCACTGGCGGTTACGATCGACCCGGACCGCCGCAACATAAAAACGTTCCTCCTCAACGCACCAGCCCACCGCTGTGTATGACCAGAGGGTTAATTCAACCGGTTTATTAACGTAGTCAGCGGCCGGCAGCAGCGTGCGGGTAAAACCCGGAGTGACAAAAGCGGAAACCGCCTGCAACGAACCGCCGCCCCAGGATTTCGGCATTCGGCTGACGGTTTTCTGCTGACCGGTGCGGCGATCAAATCCGATGGGTGGGGTGTTGGGAATGGTAAACAGGCGGCTGCCTTCCGGCAGGGGAATCAGTTCATCTGCTTGTGGTTGGCACAGGGATAAACCGTTCATTCCGGCCATGAAAAGATCCGGATGCTCGAATACCTCGCCGTCAGAATCGGCAACGACAGTTAAAAATGTTCTGTTTCTGCTCATGTTCCTCTTCCTTTCGCACAGTCGGGAAATATAACACAGAACGTTTCTGACGACGAGAGAACTCAAAAAAACTGCTCAAATACACAACGAACGACTGTTCATTACCCTAAAAAACTCACAGAATACGGCATCTACTTTACAAAAATAATAGTCTTTGATAAAAAGTCTGCCATCAGTTCTTTATCTAAAAACAAAAGAATAAGTGCCGGCCAAAGATCGTTGCCTTGATGCTTGTTCCGTTGAACTCGACAATCAGGAGTTTTGTTGATGAAAAATATGGTATTGACATCAGTTCTACTAGTTTCTCTGTTTCTTGCTGCCTGCAGCGGAGACGGCGATAAATACGGTGCCGGAGTTGATCCTGCTGCACCCAAAGTTCAGGTCAAGGACGTGTTTCTGAGACCGGATCTGATGGGGAAAACGGTTACTCTCGAAGGGCGCATTGTTAGTCAGTGCGCCTCGAATGGTTGCTGGTTTTATCTGCAGGATGAAACCGGCCAGGTCTATATCGACCTGTCACGCAACGGTTTCGAATTGCCTTCTCTACCGAACAAAACAGCTATTGCCAGTGGTACGGTAGCGCGAAGCCAACAGGCTTTTTTGCTGATCGCCACCGGGGTTGAAATTAAATGACCAGCTATTTGAAATTAGCCGGGAAAAACATCCTGCGTCATAGCACCCGCAGTTTCTTGACCATGCTCGGTATTGCTGCTTCTGTGGGTGTCCTGTTTGCTGTGTTGTCCTTCAATAAAGGGTTCACAGAAGGTTTGGCGGTTGAGCTGGAGCGCACCGGCCTGCATTTCATGATTGTACCATCAGGCTGTGCTCACGAGGTCGCAGCCCTGGTATTACATGGGGCGGTTATCCCCAAGTTTCTGGATACCGGGGTGATGGAGCATGTAAAAAAAACAGAGGGGATTGATCTGGCGACGCCGATCCTGGTGGCACAACTGCCCGACCAGCAACGTGGCAAGATCGATCTGATCTACGGCATTGAAATGGACGTGCTGGAGGCGATTAAGCCCGGTTGGGAGATCACCGGTACGATTCCGCGCCATGAACATGAGGTGCTGCTGGGCTTTGAGGTTGCCCAGCACGACAACCTCAAACCGGGTGATCACTTCTCTTCACCGGCAGATGGGGTTGATCTGGTGGTTGGCGGGATCGTTGGTTATTCAGGCAGCCAGGACGATGCTTTTGTTTACCTGCCGATCTCAACCGCCCAGAACCTGCTCGGCTATCCGCAGGCAGCTACCGCTATCGGCGTCAAGGTTGATGACCCAACGCGGATTGGTGATATTACCGAGGCGCTGACATCATCGGTACCCGGGATCCAGATTGTCACCATGGGCGAGGTGATGAATTCGGTTTCCAATCTGGCCGCTGCTGCCCGGGCCTTAAGTCTGGCGATCGTGTTGATAGCTATCCTGATCAGTGCGGTCGGGGTGATGAATTCGATTCTGATGGCCGTCTTTGAGCGGACTCAGGAGATTGGGATGATGCGCGCGGTAGGAGCTTCGCGCTGGGATATCTTCCGGATTATCTTAAGTGAAACAACGATTCTTGCCCTGATTGGTGGGATCGTCGGTATTGTGTTGTCCACCCTTGGTGCTCGCCTGATTGAAACTTTTGTCCGCTCCGTCATGCCCTTTGTCCCTTCCGGCGACCTGATCCGTTTTGAGCCCCTCGTGGCCCTGGGAAGCGTGGCTTTTATTTTTGTTATCGGGCTTTGTGCCGGCATTTATCCGGCGGTCAAAGCATCTAAAATCAATCCGGTAGAGGCGATCAAGGGATGATTGAACTAAAAAACATTGAAAAAACCTATCGTCGCGGTGTCGAAAATGTGCGCGCTTTGCGTGGTGTCAACCTGTCCATCGGTGCCGGTGAATTGATGGCTATTGTCGGACCTTCCGGGGCCGGCAAAACGACCTTGTTGCACATTCTCGGTTGTCTTGATCAGCCGAGCAACGGTGATGTCATTTTTGATGGGGTTAATACCGCCAGTATGCCAGAGTCGCAACTGGTAAAAATTCGCCGCGAGAAAATCGGCTTTGTTTTCCAGCAGTTTTATCTGATCCCGGGCTTGAGTGTTTTTGACAATATTGCCCTGCCGTTGCTTTTCAGTAAAAAACCCGCGCAGCGCCAAAAGATAGAACAGCTGGCAGAAATGGTTGGATTGGAGCATCGCCTCAACCATGCCCCTGCCCAGTTAAGTGGTGGTGAGATGCAGCGTACCGCCATCGCCCGCGGTCTGGTCAATGATCCGGCGATCCTGCTGGCGGATGAGCCGACCGGCAATCTGGACACGGACAACAGTGAGAAAATCTATGACATTTTACGGCGCTTGAGTGATGAAGGGTTGACGACGATCATGATTACCCATAACCCGGAGCTTGCCGGCCGTGCTGAACGCACCGTCAAGATCAGGGATGGTTTGATCTGCACCTGAAATACTCTTGTTCTTAATCCTTGGCTGGTGGTGGTCAATCGGGTAATCTATCGCCATGAAGACCCTGCTGACCACCCTGCACAGCCGCTACATCCACGCCAGCCTGGCCTTGCCCTATCTCAAGGCCTATAGCCTGCCTGTTTGCCCGACGATCCAGATTCTGGAGCTGACCCTCAATCAACCTAAAGAAAATCTTCTCGCCCAGATTGTTGCTGCTGATGCCGAGATCATCTGTTTTTCCGTTTATCTGTGGAATCGGGTGACAACCCTGGAACTGGTCAGCTGCCTGAAACAGATCAATTCTGACTATCGGATAGTCCTTGGTGGTCCGGATATCTCTTTTGAAACAGCGGACTTTTTTCACCAGGTTCCGGTTGATGCCATTATCTGCGGGGAAGGGGAATTGCCTCTGCGTCATCTGCTTGCTGCCTGGCAGGCTGGTAAAGAGCCATCGTCCTTTCCCGGCGTGCAACTGCCGGGCGCGGGTTCATCCGGTCAGGAAAGCCTGCTTGACCAGCTCGATCACATCCCTTCCCCTTTTGCTGCCGGGTTGGTCGATCTGACCCGTGGGCTGGTTTATTATGAGAGCAGTCGGGGTTGCCCTTATCGTTGCAGCTTTTGTCTGAGTGCCCGCAGTTGCCGGGTTCGCTCTTTTTCCCTGGAGCGCATCAAGGCAGACCTCGGTCTGTTGATGGAACAAGAAGTCAAACTGATCAAGTTCGTAGATCGCACCTTTAATTATGATGCTGCGCGTACCCGCGAGATCTTCCATTATATCCTAGAGCATAATCATTCTAGTGCTTTTCATTTTGAAATCGGTGCCCACCTGCTTGATGAACCGACTCTCCAGCTGCTGGAGCAGGTTCCACCCGGGATGTTTCAGTTTGAAGTTGGAGTCCAGGCGATCCTGCCGGAGACCTTGCAGCAGGTTTCCCGTGCCATGTCGTTGGATCTGCTGGCTGACAATGTGCGGGCCTTGAGTGAACGCACGAACATTCATCTCCACCTTGACCTGGTTGCCGGTCTGCCGGGCGGTGGGCTGACGGAATTTTTTGACGCCATCGACTGGACCTATGGCCTGGACGCTGATCATCTTCAGATTGAACTGGTGAAACTGCTGCCGGGTACACCCCTGCGACAGCAGGCCGAAGAACTGAACATCTGTTATGACCAGGCCCCTCCCTATAGCGTGTTATCCACCGCTGAGTGGAGTTTTTCTGAACTTGAACAGGTGCGCGGTATCAGTCGGCTCAACGACCTGTTGGTCAACAGTCACAAGTTTCCGCGGTTGATGGCGGCCCTTATTGCCACTGCAGGATCTCTCTCCCGTTGTCTCGATGAGTTGAACCGTTACTGGTGCGCTCAGCAGTTGCATCTCAGCAGCCGTTCGTTGCGGCAACTGGCCGAAGAACTGAATCGCTATGTGGAGTGGTACGTCGCTGGTAAAGACCAGCTTAGCCTGCGCGAAGGCCTGGCCCGTGACTATGCTCACCAGGAGCGGGTTGTCAGTGGAAACGCTCCCGACTTTTTTGATCAATGCTTAACTGCGCAGGAGCAGGCGCAGGCCCGTCAACAAATCAAGAATCACCTGGAGGGTTTGAAGCGGGAGGGGAAAGTGCAGTTTTTCAGCAGTGTTTTTTATCACTTGCCGGAGTCACCCGGGCGCCGCATTGTGACTTTTATCTACGTAACCAGAAGCTCAGCCGGGGTTGAGGTCAAAGAGGTGATATCATAAGGTGATCTTTTGGTAGGAATCGTCCAACAAGAAAAGGCCGGGTAACTCCGGCCTTTTCTTGTTGGAGCAGCTGTAAGTTTCGGTGCTTAATGGTTATTCAACGGCATACCCACAGGCAACATCGACCCGCCGATTCAAAGAACGTCCTTCTGCAGTGTTATTATCGGCAACCGGTTTGGATTCTCCCATGCCCTGGGTTACCATCTTTGTCGCTGGAACATTAAAGCGTTCGACCAGGGCGTTCTTTACCGCAACGGCTCGACGCTCGGAGAGGGTCTGGTTGTAGGCTTCCGGGCCGACACTGTCGGTATGACCGATGATAGCAACTGTATGGCCGGGATAGCTGTTGATACATGCGGCCGCTTTGGCCAATTCACCATCAAACTCGGTTGAAACGTTGGCACTGTCAGAGCCAAAATTGATGCGCAGACTCAGGACAGTTGGACATCCTTCAGCATCAACCTGGACGCCGGCCGGGGTTCCGGGGCACTTGTCGAGATAGTCCGGGACAGCGTCACCGTCGCTGTCAGGCGGGCAGCCCCGAGTATCTACCTTAACGCCACGGGGGGTGTCGGGACATTGGTCAAGATTGTCGGGTACGCCATCACCATCACTGTCACGCACAACCGGAGCTGGGGCCGGGGCAGGAGCAGGTTTCGGTGCGGGCTTTGGTGCAGGTTCGGCCAGGAAAACATCGGAAACAAACTGTGACATGGCATTTGCGTCTGCTAGTTTGTCGGCGGTGGTCGCAAAGCCACATTGCCCGGCCCGGGCGACTCTATCAAGCACTTGATGCCCCATAGAGTTGCGCTGATTGCCCACAGCTATCGTGTAAATACACAGGTTGTCGCCCAGCTCATCTTTTGCTTGTTTGGCTGCCGCAGGCGCATTGTCCATATCGAGGCCGTCACTGATGATAATCAGCGCTGATTTGCCCCCAGCAGCTTTAAGATCCTGCGCTGCGGAGCCAAGGGCTGCAACGAGGGGGCTGGTGCCACCAATGTAATTGATTTGTCCGAGGCTGGCATGAAAAGCCTGACGGTCATGACGGGTCATACCATAGACCAAATCAGTAGGATTTTGCGACTGATGGCTGTGATGACCAAAGGTGCGCAAGCTGGAATTGTAGGACAGATCGGCAGGAACACCCTGGTTGATGCGGCTGGCGACCTCTCTGGCCGTGAGAAAATACTTGCCTCCTTCGTCCATACTCAGCGATGAGTCAAGAATGATCTGGAAATTATCGATCCTGGCAGCCTTCCCCCCACTGGTAGCGGCTGGTGTTGTCAAAGGTTGTAAGGGTGGTTGGGGTACCGGAGCGCAGGCACTGACAAGGGCAATGAGTGCGCACCCTGTAAAAAATTTAATCAGTTCATTCATTGTTCTTTCCTCCCGGTTAAAATTGCATCATTGCATTGGTTATTAAATAGCAGGGGTTTTGGCAGATGCAAGGGGGGGGGAGGTTCTTTGCCGTTGTCTTTCCGGGAAAATAGTCGGGTCGTAAGCCGATATCTTCACAGATTCAATGAATTAGCAGGGCTGTCAACCACCGAAGAGGGGATATATTATTTCTCATTAAGGATGATGACCCGGTGCCGGCTATCCTGATCATTTCGTGTCATTGAAACCTCTACCAGTTTTAACCATCCTTATTCTGTCGGGATTTTTTAAGCCGATCGAGGGCTTTTTCCAATTGTGACAGGCGCTGGTCGATACGTTGAATCTGTTCCATGGTGTTGATGGCGCAGATCTCACTGGGGCAGGTGTCACAGCCTTCGCAAAAATGACGAGGAGGTTGCTGGGACAACAGGTCGATAAAAAAGGTTGAAGATTCATCCAGGTCAGCAAAGTGAGGGTCTTTTTTGATCGCAGTGGCACGGTCCTGTTCATGACTGATCAGGCTATGGCCGAGTTGAAACAAGCGCTGCAGCCAGGTCGTGTGAAAAATTTCGGTAGCCCGGTCAAGATCTGTGCCGGCGAGATACTGCAGCGCCAGGTTAAGGTTATCGTAGGTTTGCTGAAGGGCGTCACGCACCTCAGTGGTTGACGACAAATCAATGCAATCAGCACTGAATTTGCGGTTGACCAGGTGGAGCATTTCACAGGCCAGTTCATGGGGAACACCCTCTTCCAGAACCGCTGCCAGAAAATGAGGCGGGGTGGCAGTTTTAAGCAGTGCCAGTGGGCTGGGCATCGTGTCAGCCTCGAGACGAAAATCCTGTTTATCGCCACCAACGAATGTTTGTGGATTTGTTCTGCTATAGATCACCCTGGCGTCCATCGTCGGAACAATCCCCAGATCGAGCAACCGGGCACTGCGGCGCTGATAAACCTCTTCCTCCAGAACCAACATGCTTTCGCTACGGATAATTTCCATGATCTGTAAATAGTGATTTTGTTCTCGTTCCTGCCAGATGTTGAACAGGGAACCCAGGATCTTGGCGGCGTCTTCTGATTTGTATTCAGTGTCGTAGATGGACTCGAGCCGCTTGGCGTTTTCGGCATCGTCATCATCGTAAGCTTCAAGGCCGCGGATAATGGTCAAATGCTTGCCAATCATCAGGGCCAGGATCTCCGGCTCTGTTTCGCGTGCTAATTGACGAATTTTTTCTTCATCACAGTTGGATAAAAATTCCAGCCAGTTTAACGCAGATTCGGGGTTCAAGGTGTCCAGATCCCAGCAATCAAGGTCGAGGATCAGGGTAATCTGAGCCGGGGAGGCCAGAGAGATCAACTCCAGAGAATCCTGCGCACCAAGATCGTTGACGGTCAGATAGAGTTCCTGGGGATGCAGCCGGGGAACAACAATTTCCGGTTTGCTGCTATTAAAGATCAGTCGATATTTTTCTTTTCCCTGCGCCTGATGAATCTGCAGTAACTGTTCTTTGAGGGGCATTTGATCGAAGGATATCGGTACTGCTGCAGGCTGTTGCGACGTGTTGGTGATCTGGTTTTTTTCGTTCATGAAAATAAAAACTCCGGTCAGCAGTGGGTAAAAACGAGGTCGGGCATCATCAGCTTGCCATTTGTCCTTTGTGTCCTGCAGCGATACTCTAAAACAGTCACTTCAATAGCGCAATCAACATGTGCCCGCGTCTTTAAAAAATTCCCAGGACTCGTTGTTGTCGTTAATAACTTCATTTTTTTTTCATGAATTGATAATCTGTTCATCTCTCTTGGGCCTTTAGTATCCGGATTTCTTATACATGGTGATAACCCACCCAGAACAATCAATTAAAAACAAGCTGGTCATTTTGTTGATGATGATCAGTGTGCTGTTGCTGCTGATTGTGAGCCTGGTTGTACTGACTGCCGAAGTCTTTGCTAACCGGGCTACTTTGATTCAGGAAATCAGGGTGATTTCTGCGGCGATAGGAAGCAGTAGCCGTCAGTCGCTGGTACTCGGTCAATATCAGGAAGCAGAAAAGTTTCTTGCCGCGTTAGCGACCCAGAAATATATCCATGCTGCCTATCTGTTTAATCATCAGGGCGAGCCGGTAGCAGAATATCTTTCACATAATAAGGCGGCTTTTACCTGGAAGTATCTCGAGGAGGATTTTGATTCTTCCAATAAAGCTTACTGGACCACTGCAACCGAAGAACAAATTCATTCCAGTCTGTCACATCTGGGTGTTTTTATCCCGATCTTCTATGAGGAAAATCGTATCGGCACCCTTTATGTCCTCAGTGATCTTGACACCCTTTACGGGCGCTTGAGTGGAGTCGCCCTCGGCACGACCCTGTCCCTGATGCTGTTGTTTGTTTTTTCCTGGGTCCTTGCCGGTCGATTGCATAAGCCTGTTTCTGAGCCCCTGCTTAACCTTGTCGGGGTCATGGAAAACATTTCGGTACAACAGGATTATTCGCTTCGGGCGACAAAAATGAGTAATGACGAAATTGCTCTACTGGTTGATGGACTGAATCATATGCTTGATCAGGTCGAAGATTATCAACGCCAGCAATCCCGCTATCAGGACCATCTGGAGTTGACAGTCTATCAGCGAACGGCAGAGTTGCGGACAGTGGTGGCGGAACTGGAAAAGGCGCGTCAGGTGGCGGATTCAGCAAATGAGGCCAAGTCGCAGTTTTTATCACGCATGACCCATGAACTGCGAACCCCGCTCATTGGCGTACTGGGGATGAACGGCCTGCTGCAGCGCACCGAGTTGACAGAGCACCAGCGCACCCTGGTTGATACTGTTGATAGGTCTGGTAATGACCTGCTGGCCCTGATCAGCGATGTTCTTGATATTGCCAGGATTGAAGCCGGGGTTATGGAGCTTGAACACCACGAAATCGTTCCGGCCAAGATCGTCGAAGAAGTTGTCGAGCTGCTGAAACCTCAAGCACTGGCCAAGGGGGTCGAGCTTGTCGCAGATATCCCCATAACATCCTTGCGCCGGGTTCGTGGTGATCGGGCGCGAATCCGGCAGATCATGATGAATCTGATTGGTAACGCGATCAAATTCACTCCCGCAGGAGCCATTATTGTAGGCTTGCACCTGATGTCGGAAAAGCAGGAACAGGGGCGATTTGTCTTCACGGTGAAGGATTCCGGGATTGGTATGGATGAGGCGACCTGTCAGCGGATATTTGAGCTGTTTTATCAAGATAAAAGTCAGCCCTCCGAGGTCAATCCGGGCAGTGGTCTCGGGTTGCCGATTGTTAAGCAGCTGGTTGATCTGATGGGGGGCAGCATCAATGTCACAAGTTGTCCTGCAGAAGGTAGCTGTTTTACCGTGGAACTCAGCTTGCCTTTGCTTGAGCAAATCCCATCGACGAAACCGGCGGTTAACCTGGATGACATTAGCCGTCCCGACGTTCCTCGAGTACTTTATGTCGGCCGGCATGCCGCCGAGCGGCAGTTGCTGCGACTGACGTTGACTGCCTGGCAGATTGTCCCTGATTTTGTCGATAATCTTCAAGAGGCTGTGGCCATGTGTCAGCGCACTCATGTTGTTCTGATGATCCTTGATGCGGCTGAGCTCACTAACCGGCATCTTAAAGAACTGCAGACATTAATAAAAGAGTTGCCACCCTGCTGCCTGCTCGGCGAACATGAATCAGCTGATCTGCTAACTGAACCTCTGCTTGGATACCTCAAAAAACCGCTTAATCAAACTGCCTTGCGCCGGATTATCGATCCCTTACTGGAGAAATCCGGCACTGCTTCCTCCGGTGCTGTCAGGACGGCAGTCTGATGAAACGCTCTTTACCAATAATTGCCTTATTATCCTGCATCGCGCTGGGTGTGATACTGCTGATCTGGTTAGGTGGGGTGTTCCGAAGTTATCTCGGCTCCAGCGAAAGCCTGGTGGTCCACCCGCCACCTGTACAGCGATTGGCTGTTGGCAGCACCACGACCCTGCAGCTTACCGGTAACGGCTTTGATCGTGATACTCAAGTCAGTCTGATCATGGATGTCAGCAACCAGGACACAGTTGTTAACCGCTATCCGCTGGATGGATTTTTCAATACCAGTCTGATCATTGGTGAGACCCTGTTACTTGGTAGCAATGACGGTCTTAATCTTGTCAGTATTTCTGACCCTGGCTCGCCCCGCCTGCTTAAGACCTACCTGCCCGGACGTTCGGTTGTTGATCTGCACTATAGCAATGGTAAGCTGTTTGTCTCCTGTGGTCGGCTGGGATTGGTTATTATGACCCTGAAGCAGGGGCGGCTTATCATCGAGTCTGAAATCTGGACCGGTGACACCACGACCACAAGTTATTTTCATGCGGGTCATTTGTATGTGAATACTTACTCCGGCGGTCTCAAGGTTTATGTATTGAACGAGTTCATGGCGCCACGGCAAATTGGACAATTTGATGTTGGCAGTATCATCAGGGGGATGGCGTTGTACGGCGAGCGGCTTTTCCTTTATGATCGCAGCGGCAATCTTTCCCTTTACGACTGTAGCAATCCGGCGATATTGAAACGGATAGATCAGGTGCGCTTTAAATCAAGTGTGCGCGCTGTCCTGATAAAAAATGAGAAGCTCTATGTTGCTCTGCCTGACAGTTTCAGGGTTTTTGAGCTGGACCAGCCTGATCAGCTCAATCGGCTGGATCAGTTGAAATTGTATCAGACCTGGGATGATTTTGGGTCCATTATGAGTCTGATCGAAGGACAGCATCACCTCTACCTGATTGACCGTAGTGTCGGCTTGCGAATTTTTGACCTTCGTGCTCAAACATTGTCCGACCCGAAGGCCTTCGCTGAAGGGCTGCAAACCCTGACAGAAAATGGTGAGTATTTATATGTAACCGGTTCACTGGAAGGTCTGTTGACGATTGATCGCCGGCATTTGCGTTCGCGCCAGCTGGTAACCTGGATCAGCTCCACCCCCGGGGTAAGTGATGGAATCGTCCTTGATAACTTGTTTTATCTCAGTTTCAGACAAGCGGGGTTTGGCGGCGTTGCCTTTGTAGACAAGCAGCAAGGGCGAGCGAATTATTTTGACAATGCTCCAAAGCCGAGCACCTCTCTGGCGCGATATCAGAATTTTCTTTTTGTCAATCAGGAGGATGCCGGGATCAGGGTATTTGATATCAGTGTGCGCACCAGTCCGCAATTCATCGCAGACTGGCCTGATTATGCAGCAAATCGCTTACTGGTCATCAATGATTATCTGATCAGCTATTCACTGCGTACTGGTTTGCGGGTGACCGCTGTTGCCGATATTGGTGCAGCCTCTGTCGTTGAAGAGATGGCGGCTCCACAGATCCTTGGTATGGTCGCTGTGAATGATCATCTGATCTGTGTGAGCTATGACCAGGGGCTATTGATTTATCGCGTTCATGCTAATGGCAAACTGGAACAGGTCAGCTATCTGCGTCCTCCCTTTCCGGCGCAAGAATTTGATCAGCAGGTCGATATTGATGTCCATGAGGGATTGGCCTATATCGCCAATGGCCGCTCCGGCTTGTTAATTGTCGACATCAAGGATCCGACCCGGCCGCAGTTGATTAGCACAATTGCCTTGCCGGGCTACAGCAAAGGAGTGCGTTTTCATGAGAATCTGGCCTACCTTGTCACTTTGCGCGACGGAGTGCATATTGTCGATGTAGCGGATCCTGTCCAGCCGCTGATGGTCGGTACCGTACCCTTAAGTCGATTGTCAAAATTTTTACTTATCGATGCTGGACTGCTGTATTTTTTTCAAGATGCAAGCGGTATATCGGCCATCCCTATTCCTCATTTTGCCGACCGAATGACAGTGCAATCAGCCAACCAGCTGAACCTTGTCCTGTCGGCACCGAAGTACCCCGGGCGCTACAATCTGCTGGTCAGTAACCGCCAGGGCATGGTCAATCATAGTGCGATTTTTGAGATTTATGAAGAAACGGGTGTTGAATAGATAGCTCCCGAATGTCGGGATGATAAAAGGGCAGGTTGTCAGGTTTTTATGCGTATACTCGGATTTGTAATTTCAGCGGCTGTGCTGCACGTGGTTGTTCTGGCTTTAAGCCCGGATAGCAGCAATCAGCAAGTCAATGAATTCCTTGTCGGGGTTGAACTGGTCCAGCGACAGATGGATTCCATTGCCATCGCTGGGCCTTCTACCGAGGGACAGGAGGCAATATCCACTGACAGGTCCGAGTCGCCGGTGCCTGACCGGACTGATAAAGTCGATGAGGTTGAGGTGGTCAAATCACCAGAACCTGTTAAAGAGCGGATAGAGACGGAAATGCCGCTTGACCTTAAACCTGCTGCGCCAGAACTGGCAGAGCAACTTGCGGAAGTTGAAGAAAAAGACTCAAACCAACCCACTCCAGAACGACACCAGCAACCACTGTCTGACGATGCTGTCGTTGCTGCACCGCCGGATAACAACTCAGTACCAGCTTTGGAGCAAGTCATCGAGCAAACAGTTGATTACCATGCTGTGGCTGAGACCGCGCCGGCATCACAACTGGCTCCTGCGCAGGAACTGGTTTCTAGACCGGCAAAGGCTAAAAAGGCAGAGGGTATTGACGAGTCCAGGGAGCCTTTGGTAGAGCAGGTGGCCGCCGAGCCCCGCTATGGTTATAATCCTGCGCCTGCCTACCCACGTCTGGCGCTGGATCGAGGGTGGGAAGGAACCGTGGAGTTTAAGGTCCGTGTCCTTACCAGTGGCAAAGTAGGTGAGGTGAAGCTCATAAATTCAAGCGGCTATAGATATCTTGATCAGGCTGCCCGCCGCGCCATCAAACGCTGGCGGTTTGCTCCAGCCAGTCGCGCCGGAAGGATGGTTGAGAGTTGGGTTGTTGTCCCTGTACATTTTGTGCTTGATGCGCAAACGCGCTCACTCTAGCCGGGTTGCTCTCTTGTGCTAACAAGGGTATTGTCTCATATTCAGGTTCTGATGTTATAACCGTGCCTGCTGGTGACTTTTTGCTACATCACGAGGAATGTTATGAACGATGGCGATCAGCAACGTGATATGTTGCAACTGATAAGTAACAGTGCAGAGGCATTGCGTCAATATGCCGACAGGCTGCCCGGCCCCGAGCAGGAATCTACGGCCGCATTGATTGAATATTTACAGCGGTTGACGCTGCACGCTGACCCGGTGAATTTTAACAGTGTGCAGAAAATAGCAGACAAGGTGTGCCACTCATTGGCCAGGCTTGGGGGACTGACGCCCCGATTGCAGCAGCTTGAAAGTCGAAACTACAGTCTCGCCGCAGAGTGGCTGGATCAACTGGCCCGCCTTTATCGCAGCGGCTTGCCGGAACCAAAGGAGCTGATCTCAGATCTGCTCTACAGTTTTTCTCTGCTTGAACAAGCGGTCAGTGCACAGCGCGCTGAAACCTGTGGACCATCAGACCTCTTTGATGAGGATCCGGTAGCGACATCAGAGGCATGGAATTCCTATGTTCAGGAAAACGATCCTTTTGTCGATGATCCAGGTTTTGGACATTTGTTTGACCTGTTGCAGCGAACCTTGAGTCACGCCACAGAGTTGCGTGCGAACTTCCCTGCGGATCCTTTTTTTCAGGATCCTTTGATCACCGGTACCGGTACCTCCGGTAGGTTATCTGAAAACCCCTGTCGGGGTGGCGATGGTGGCCAGAACGACCAGGATTAGCCGGTTGTTCAATAGGCGTGAGTTGTGACAAAATTCATTGCAAATCTTTTATCAGCATGCTAGAAACCACCCCTTGCCGGTCACCACACATATCCATGTAAGCGCCAGTAGCTCAGCTGGATAGAGCAACGGACTTCTAATCCGTAGGCCGGGGGTTCGAATCCCTCCTGGCGCGCCAAAAATACTCAGTAAATAAAGTACTTAGATTGCTTCCACGTTCAAGTGATTTGCAGCATTCCTTTCTCATTGATACTTCAGTGTCTGCCAGGGTGTCCCAAAAACTACTGTATTGTCCTCGATTCAACAGTTAGAAAATTTAGCACTCTTATTTTCTGATTCAATAACAAAGAATACGATCCTGAGCAAAACATCATCACCAACATCACTTTGCTTTATTAGAGCAACTCTGTTCCTCACAACTTGTCTTGTTTTATAGTTGAGGGTATATGTCCCTCATTGTGGAGGTCTGGTTCCATGGTCAACCTGTATAATTCGACCATATTTCGCTTCCGCTCCTGCCTGTTCAGATTGGTCAAGGTGGAACAGGGGGAGATCAGGCCGCTACTGTGGTCTTTCAGCTACTTTTTTGTGCTGCTTTGTTCGTACTATATCATCCGGCCGTTACGTGATGAAATGGGGATTTCCGGAGGTGTCGAACATCTGCAGTGGCTCTTCACCGGAACCTTTCTGGCTATGCTTGCAGCGGTTCCTCTGTTCGGCTGGATATCTTCCAACTATCCGCGCCAAAAATTTCTCCCTCTGGTTTATCTCTTCTTCATTGTCAATCTGCTGATATTTTATCTGCTGTTCCATTCCGGGTTCACCCATGTCTGGGTGGCCCGGGCCTTTTTTATCTGGACCAGTGTATTCAACCTTTTCATCGTTTCGGTTTTCTGGAGTTTCATGACCGATCTTTTCACTGATACTCAGGCCAAGCGCTTGTTCGGTTTTGTTGCCGCCGGCGGTACTGCCGGAGCCCTTGCAGGTCCGGCCATCACCGCCTCTCTAGCCGTCCCTCTTGGTGCAACAAATCTGCTTCTGATTTCTGTAGCAGGCCTGATCTGGGCGATTCTCTGTCTTTATCGATTGAGTGCCTGGAATGAAAAGAGATCAGTTGCTGTGACAATACCTGCAACCCCTGACCAAAAA
>RRYU01007051.1_pt1 | contig 74805 bp, 51 predicted proteins | sample 2162651 | NCBI WGS metagenome assembly RRYU01 (sample SAMN10267283, study PRJNA491782) | microbial mat metagenome | isolation source: biomat in the production well | place: Japan: Minami-Kanto gas field, natural gas well KTG3 | collected 2017-06 | reverse complement strand
TATTGATTAAGGTATATTGCTTTTTGATTTGTTGTTTAATTTTTTATGACCACTTTAGCAGTCTTTTGATATGAGCATAGAATGATTCTTCTGTTTCCATTCTTATGTTTAGTCTTGCCATTTCTGTAGTGACTTTTATCGCCCCTAGGCCAGATGCGTTAAGTGCATCATTAATTTTTTGCTTTAATTGTAACTTTAATTTTTCTGATCTCATTATTATTTCTACAATTGCTAATACTACTGTTTCACGATTTTCATCTTGTGGAAGTGGTAGTTTTCCTAAAAGGATTTTAACAGCATTATTAACACTAGTTTCACCGATGTTTAATTTGTTTTTTGCATTTCTTAAACATTCTGCTAAAAAATCTTTATTAATAGGTTGTATATCTCTTTCTATTAATCCTTTAACTATTTCATGTATTTCTTCAACATAATCCACTTCATTATTTCTTAATACCTGTACAGCTATTTTTAAATATCTAACTTGTAGTAGCATATCTCTATCTGATTCTTCAAAAACTATTTGCTCTGTAGCTAAAAAAACACTGACGTCTTTTATTAACTCATCTATTGTTTCTATATCAAAATTATCAGGTGTTGCTGCTACACTTCTAACTTTTGTAAAAAGGGTATTTTCATCTAATCCTTTTACTCTTTCATTAACTTCTGGAGGTGTCATGCCGAATAGACGCTCTGTTTGCTTATTTGATCTATTGTTTATTATATTTTTTGGTTTGATTTGCATTCTAGCTTTAATTATTTAAATTTTTAAAGACATCGCATTATTGCATTTATTATTTTTTTGTCAAGTTTTACTATTTGGTGGGACTCTGTATATTGTTTGTATAATGAATAAATTTATTGAAAATGAAAAGATTTTTTATATTTAGTTTGATGCTTATAATATTGGTAGGTTTGGTATTTTTTCCATTGGCAATTGTATCAAACTATGAGGATCAAATATATTTTGATGTAAATAATGTACCGGAAAAGTCTGTGGCTATTGTGTTTGGTGCTGGGGTTTTAAAAAATGGCAATCCTTCGGATGTATTGAAAGATAGGCTAAATTCTGCAAAAGAGTTATATGATATAGGTAAGGTAAAAAAGATAATAGTATCCGGGGACAATAGATTTGAAAACTATAATGAGCCGGAAAGCATGTTTAATTATCTTGTAAATGTTGCAGGTGTTCCTGCTGAGGATATTAGTCAGGATTTTGCAGGACGTAGGACCTTTGATACATGTAAAAGGGCAAAGGAAATTTGGAATGTCAGTGATGCAGTGCTTGTTACACAAACTTACCATCTGCCTAGAGCTCTATTTACTTGTACGGGACTTGGCATAGATACTGTGGGGTATTCTGCTACTAAGCAAGAATATGTTATGTCCAAGTATTACTATATACGTGAATTTGTAGCCAAATTTTTGGCGTTTAAGGATGTATATATTTGGGAACCTAGCTATATTGGTGGTGGAAAAGAGTCATTATAACTCCTTATACAGGCTTGTTTATTTCTATCCAAAGCTCTCTGGCTTCAGGTGACATAAGAATAAATTTTAATGTCTGTGCAGTTGTGTATTTATTTTCATAATACATTTGTCGATTTAGACTTTCCATGGCTGCCATACTTTGGATACCTGAGGCCGGTTGTGCGTTTCTGAAAAAACCTGAAAGTTTTGATTTTTTGTATGCTTCGGCAAACTTTCTTATATCTTCTATGGACACACCATATTGAGCAAAACCTAAAGATTTTATATTTTTATATTCATCGGCAAGAGCCTTCATATCTTCAATGGAATGTTTTTTTCTACTGTCTATATCTAGCATGTCTATCAATATTTGGGAAATGTCTTGTCTAATGTTGTGATGTTGTACTAACCATCCTTTTCTTTCCTCAGGTAACATGACTGCAAAACTAAAAATTTCGTCAGCAGTATATACGCGATCTTTAAAATCGAGCATTATTAATATGTCTGATATTGTGTCGTCAAATTTATTGTAAAGTTGGTCAAATTTATTTGCTATAGATATTAAGTGATGAAACTTGTAAGAGGTTTGCCTATCTATCTCAAGAAATCCTAGTATGTAATCCTTGGTAAATTTTATTATTTGTTCATCAGTGTAAGTTTGATTTTTAATTTCTAAAATTTCATATAGTAATTCTCTTTGACTTTGAGTTAATTGTAAATCTACTTTTTCTTGCAGAATTGATAGTCTTGTGCCTGATCTGATTGTGGCTCTTATGTGTGATATTACTCTTTGAATTACTACATTTGAATCGATCTCTATAAAACTTTCTGATTCTTGTTTTAACCTTAAAATCATGTCTTGTTTTGAAGGTGAAATATCATGTGGAATTTCATACTCTATTTCTGCCATTGGAATTTTATCACTTTCTTTATCTGGTACTATGCCTGTAGTTATCGGACACACTTGTTGTGATATATTTTGACCATTTATTAAACTATCAAGTGAATATATACTAGACTCTGGGGCTCTATTAAAACCGTGTTGGGTGTTTTTTTTAAGATCACCTACTAGTTCCTCCTCTTTAGAAAAATTTATTGAGCGAGAAAATGGTTTTTTTGATCTATCATTGGGCATATTGTGTGTTTATTTTAATAAGGCTTAACATTACAATATCTTTTTGAGATTTAAAATATATATTTTTATTGACTTGTTTTTTAATTGTTGTTAAAACTGGACTACATTTTGTAGTTGATTTTTGAAATGGTTTTCAAAAATTTGGCTACAAACCACGGAGGGGAACATGGATAGTGAAGTTATCAGCGCCTGGCAGGATTTTTTGCGCCAAGAAAGCTCAGTAGATAATTGGGCTGAATGGGTACACTTTTTGCCACAAGAGTTTCTTATCATGGTTGAGAAATCGACCATAGATTTGGAGGAAGCACTCCAGGTCTCTGAAGAAAACATGAGGCTCATCCTCGAGGATGGAACAGTCCAAAGGGTGTGCTCGATCTGGGCGCACATTGAAGCTCTTGCCAATGAGGACGAGCCAAAAATCACTATGCGCAAACTGGACTTTCTGGATTTTGTGTTTAGGGAGCAGATAAAGTTTCTGGACATGTCCACTGACACTCTACTGGGAGAACCAAATAAAAAGGTCTCCCGAACTCTCTACATTTTGCGTAGACGCGTAGCTAATGCTAACAAAGCAATGAGCGCGTGTGCGTAAAAGTCCCTCGCCTATGGCCGAGCTGGGTAATACCCCCAGCTCGGCCTCATTTTTTACCCAATTGACTTATAATTGATGTTAAATTATAGTGGTGCCTTGCTTATCTAACATATATTTATGAATAGAAAAGATAGTCTTGGAAAAGGACCAGACAATAATGATTTTAATTTAGTTGGAAATGTTTCTAGTGTAAGTTTTACTGTTGAAGAAAATATTGGAAATGTTTCTGATTTGGTTAGATATTCCTTATTAGAGGAGTCCCCTCCTAATAGAAAAAGACGTGGTATTGTTGAGTCTGCTGGATTGGATAAAGAAAGTAATTTAGATGATGCAGTTGCATTTTTTAATTCTGTTTTAAACGGAAGTGTTTATACAGAGTATCCTGATTTAACTCCAAGAGACCTTTTTGATAAATATCACAACAATATAGATAAATATAAAACAGCAAAATGGAATGAATTTATACGCTCTTATGATGGCGAAAGCATTGTGCCTAAGGATGAATTTGAAAATTCATTCCAAACAACAAAACAAAGACTAGAACTAATATTTAGATATCAAATTACTGCTGCGGATACTAAAGAGCTAATTAAATTATTTGAAATGTATAAACTGGCTAATGATGTTGGCACTAGTGAAATACAAAAAGAATTTAAAAGGCAGATATCTTCGGACCAATTTCCATATTTGTTAAATAATTTTATTTTTGCGGTAAATGCTAATTGTTTTAATGTGGAGGGTTATGAAATACTAGAGAGGGAGTATAAAAATATGGAAAACTTGTTTGGTAGTGGTGTGTTTGAGCCAGTTGGTGCAATGCTTCTTAGGGATGCAAAATCTGATATTGATGCGCTTGTTAGTATAGTTGCTAGAGATTCGTCTATGGATAATCATTTGGGACAGCTTTTGCATGATCTTTTGACTGTGTTGGGTAAATTGGAATTAAATACCTGGCAATTTGATGCTGATGATATTTCATTTTTGACCTATGCATATAAATTTTTTGAAAACCGTTTTCCAACTATGGATGGTATTGAAAAATATAAAAAACTAATTGGTAAAAGGATTGAAGAGGCAATAAGAAAGTGGAGGCGTCCGATGCTTATAAAAAGGAGTCTTTTGACGGCTGAAGACCTTATGTATATAAATACAGCTAGAGAAATTTTTAGAAGTAGCTATGGTGCTAAGGGCCAAATAAAAAATAGTGATATAGATGTTTTACGTTCTATAAAAATCTATTTAATGGATATATTGATTGATGAAGTTGGATTATTGACGATAAGTGAAAGTGATATTTTAAATAGTATTGTATTGGCTATTGATACTCTGCTTAGTCCTAATCATATGTTTAATACTGGTCTTGATGCAGCTGACAAAAAAAAAGTAATGAGTATTGCATCTGAGCGATCTACGCATGTTAGTAGAAATCTAGAAAGAGTTTTGAGCAGTGAGGCTGATAGTGTTTTTAGAATTAAAAAACCGCCTACTCAGCTTTTTTCTACTGCTCAATACAATGTTGATCAACATGCTTGGTCGAGGGGTGAAAGTAGTGTACTTGTACAGGATGACTTACAGTTAAAACTTGAGTTGTATGATGCAGCAAAATATATTTTGGCTAGTGAGGATTTTCAAAATTTGTATGATGATGCGACTATGTTTATGACTACTTTAAAAAAGCTACAGGATGCCAAGGCTGCTAATGACTCTGTAAAAATTTATGAAAATCTTTTAGAATTGAGACTTGCTCCGTATGGTCGTTTTGATGAATATGTAAAACATGATTTGGAACGACTAAATATGATACTAGTAGCTGGGCGAATTCGTGATTTGGAAAATGGTAAAAATGAAAATGACCTTAATAAAATTTATGAAGAATATAAAGAAAGATCTGAAAGATTAAAAAAAGAATTATTTGCATTTACACTTATGAATGAAGGAGTTATCTCTTATATTGAGCCTTGGATTGATTCATCTAATTCTGGGAAAGAATCTTTATCTGATGTATATGCGTTTATTGCAAATGAATTTAATAAAGAACTTGAAACAGATGGTTTTGAAGGATTTGTAAATCTGGGTATTCGTCTGAAACATATGGATAGTTTATTTGGGATTTCTGGTAAAATCTTTTCTATTCAACTTGATGAGGTAAATACCCAAATGCATGAGGATGCTAATGTTTTTCTTAAACGTATTATGCAATATGCTTATGATGAATACAAACCAGAATATCAGCTTGATGAGTTTGAAATTACACAGATAAAGTCTGCAGTGAGTTACTGTCTAATGCTAAGAATTATTTCACCTAGGGATGATAGCTCGCTATTTAATGAAAAAATTTATTATGCAGCGATTGATAAGTTTGCTAAGAGCCGAGTGGAAGGGTTTTAAAAATTGATTTTATTTGATATTTTTAATGCTGATAGTTAATATATTTACTCACTTGTTTTATGCTGTTTTTATTATCTCCTTCTAAAACTCAGGACTTTGACTCCCCCACTTTTATTACTAAAAAAAGTACTGCTCTTTTTTTGGAATATACTGAAAAAGTTTATGAGGCGCTTTCAAAATATAGTGCTGAAAAAATTGAAAAGCTTATGAATGTTAGTTCTACAATTGCTAATAATACTAAAGATCGGCTTGATAATTTTGAAGGAAATTTTAAGATTGAAAGACAGGCGTTACTTGCTTATACGGGTCAGGTTTATAAAGGTTTTGAATTGGAAAATTATACTGCTGAAGATTTTGATTTTGTGCAAAATCATTTGTTAATTTTATCTGGGTTTTATGGTGCTGTACGGCCGCTTGATTTGATTCGGCCTTATCGCTTAGAGATGAAAATAAAACTAAAAATTGATAATTTAGAAAATTTGTATCAACTTTGGAGAAGTGTAGTGACTAATTATATAAATAAACGTGAAGAACAATTTATTGTTAATCTGGCTTCTCATGAATATTTTAGTGTTTTGGATGTTAAAAATTTAAAAGGCAAAATTATTACTCCTGTATTTAAAGAAAAAAAAGATGATAAATATAAAGTGGTGGCAATTTTTGCAAAACAAGCACGTGGTAAAATGGTAAATTGGGCTATTCTAAATCGTATTTTAGATCCTCAAAATTTGCGTAATTTTGATGGCATGGGCTACACTTTTATGAAAAACCTTTCTGATGATACTAAGTTTGTTTTTGTGAGATAATAGCTTATTTTGTTTGATTATGCACAAAAAAACCGTCTAAATACTTTTAGATTAGACAGTATATTTGGAGCGGGTGGCGGGAATCGAACCCGCGTCATCAGCTTGGAAGGCTGAGGTAATGAGCCATTATACGACACCCGCTTGGTGTGTGCTTTTTGCTCGGGTTGAATTTTACTAATATTAAAAAAAATATCAAGGGAATTTGTGGAAATTGTTTATTTTCCCTGGAGACAGATGTAATCATGTATTGCTAAACCCCTTGTTCTGCCATCGTAGCAGGCAAAAATCTTAACAACTTTGCCAGATATTATAACCTGTATCTTTTGTGGACCGCGATGATTGTATGGACATGCTCTAGGTGATTCTTCTAATGAATATGCACATCCTATATAACCTTCGCTTGTCATAATTGGCTTGTAATCGCCACCATGAAGTGTTTCTAAATCCTCTTTTTGACAATATGGTTTTTTCATATTTGGGATTTAATATTTATTAGATTAATTATACTACTATATATTTTTTTGTCATAATTGAAATTTCAACTATAAAAAACATATTTCTTTATTTTGAAAAGTTAATTTTACAATTTAAGTATATTGATAAGTTGCCTTTATGTTGATTTTTAAATAGTATCCTTACGCTCTTTAATTATAAAAATATGGGTTTGATTAAAAATATCTTTCGTAAGGAAAATTTGTTTGCAGTTGTGGTTGTTTTTTTACTTGTGTTAGTGCTTTTACAGGTTGGTGGACTTAATAGATCTATTTCCAATTTGGAGCAAAGCTCTAGAGCTCACACTACTGAAATTGGAAATATTAATGAATCTATTATTGCTTTGGGATCTGATTTAAATGAAACTCGTAAGTTTTTATTGATGCCTACTCGTGAATATTTTGTTGTAGATGCAGATGCTGGTGTTGATAGTCAAGATGCGGATAAAAACACAAATGATTTGCAATTGGCTATGTTTGAATATGTTGGATACGTTGCCAATGCTACAAAAAAAGAAGCTGTGATTGAAAAATATAAATCTTTTATTGATTCTATATCAAAAGATGAAGAATTTTTAAATTTCCTAGCTGATAATAAACTATCTGTAAATGAGGTAAATGACAGTGATGTAGCTACAATTTTGACTATTAGTTCTAATGAAGGTCTTGAGGTAATCAAATACTATCTATCAAAAGAGGAAGGAATCTTTTATATGAAATCTGCACTTGAAAAATCAGCAATAGATGCAGAAAATTTTGAAGGTTTTATTGCAGAAGTGCGTGCTTATCTTATGTCTAATCAAGATAAAATTATAAATATTGCTAAAAAGATTAATGATGCTGACACAAAAATAATGTCAGCCATAAACTCTGAGGATGTGCAGGCTTATGTTGAGCAGTCTGAGATAAAAATTGGAAACAGTACTGAGGCGGATCTAAAAAGGATATATCCGATTTTTGATGTTATGGGCAAGTTGATTGGTGAAGTTGTTTTGGATCTTTTAACTCAAGAAATTCAATTAGTTGATAAAGAAGATGAAGCAAATAAATTGATGGCAAATGATCCTTCTCTTTCATTATTACCATTCTTAAAAAATCTTAATAAAAATATGAGTCTCATGATGAAGGTTGAGGAGGCAAAAGCAAACGTTGAAGCTCTATTAAGTGATAAGGGATTCCAACTGCTACTTTCTGAGTCTGGACTTACAATGAGCTCTGAGATGACTGAAGGTGACGATGAGAGAATTTTTTATAAGCTTATGAATACTGATGGGATGCACATTAGTTCTATAGTTATTGAGCCGCAGACGGGTGTGGTCAATATTGTGGATTTAAACGGTACAAATAGTATAAATATACTAAACTTCGATCCGGAAGATAAAAAAAAAAATTTAGAGATTCCTAGTGATATCCCTGACTATGGTGATGCGCTGACCCATGAGGATGGGACTTTTAATATATTGATTGCAGGTAAGCATGGTAATCTTGTTGATACTATGATTTTTGCGCATATTGATGAGGTAAAACACACTGTGAGGATGATTAGTATACCGAGAGATTTGTTTTACAATGGTCGTAAGATAAACTCTTTTGCTTTTTTTTATGGTATGGATGAGCTAAAAAGAGTGCTTAGTGAGATATCTGGATATAAGCTTGATAAATTTATTTTGATTGATATGTATGCGTTTATTGACGTGATTGATTTGATTGGTGGAATTGATGTGCATCTTGATAAGGCAGTGATTGATCCAACTTATAGGACTGTTGATAATGGAGTGGAAGGAACGCTGCATTATGAGCCTGGGGATTATCATTTTGGTGGGAAAGAGTCTCTGCGGATTGCTAGGTCACGGCATACTTCTTCGGATTTTGCACGTGCTGATCGACAGCAGTTGATACTTAAAGCAATACAGGACAAGGCTAAAAATATGGGGTTTGGAGATACTGATACTTTTTATGAAATTGTTAAAACTGTGATTTCTAAGACTGAGACGGATATTGCTATTGATGAGGCTATTGCTTATTATTTTAGATATCAAAATTTTGATATTGTTTCTAATAATGTGATGTCTAGTGGCAATGTTTTGTATGTGCCACCTTATGTTACTGTTGAGCAGTGTGCTGCTCGTGTGGCTGCGGCGCAAGCAGCTGGTGAGTCTAGGCCGGGTTGTGAAAATGAAAACCATGCTTATACGCTAAGCCCGCGCAATAATGATTGGAATATTGTTAAGTGGTTTTTTAAAGAAAATTTTGAGGGCTAGACTCCATCTTGAATCCTTGCCTGTTTTATTTTTTTCCTTAAATGAAACCACATAAACACCATTAGTGGTAGTACTGATAGGATAAGCCATGCTGATTGGCTCATTAGTAAAAAATTGTATAGTCCATGATAAAATACTCCAAAACAAAGACCTGTGAGTACCTGGCTTTTTTTAGGTCTGAGTATGTAGTACCCCATGATTCCAGAAAATAGAGCATGTGCTGGCACTGCTGTAAATGCGCGTAAAACAGCTACGTATACTCCCCCATCTAATACGTACATGATGTTTTCCATTGTGGCAAATCCCATACTTGCGATGATTGTGTATGTTATACCATCCATTGCTTCGTCAAAATGTATGCTTTTAAGGAGGTTTTTTCTGACTACCCAAAGTTTCAGGGATTCTTCTGTTATTGCGGCGGTAATAAATGAAGTCAAAAATATGTAGTAAATTGTTGGTATTTGTAGGGAAGTAAAAAATTCTTCAAGTATTACTTCTATAAATATTGCGGCTATGACTGCTAAAATTCCGTATAAAAAAACTTTTGCTCTAAGTTTGCGTGGCTCTTTTTTACCTTTATCTTGCCTTTCAAAATATGCGAGTAATATAAGTGCGGGGAAAATTGATAGTAGTAATAAGAGTATTGTATTCATATTGTTTAGGTTTATTGCCTGTGCTAAATTTTTGTAGCTTTATAATAAAATACTATGCAACTGAAAAAAGGACAAATAGTTGAGATAATGATTGATGCTTTTGCATTTGAAGGATCTGGAATTGGTTCTTTTGAAGGTCTGCGCGTTTTTGTTGCGGATACAATGCCTGGGGATAAAGTTAAAGCTTCTTTTACTAAGATTAAGAAAAATTTTGCGCATGCTAAGCTGCTTGAAATTTTGGAGCCTTCAGCGGATCGCGTTAAACCTCATTGTAAATATTCTGAGGTTTGTGGCGGCTGTCAGTTACAATTTATGCCATATCAAAAGCAGTTAGAGTTTAAAAAACAGCATGTTATTGATTGTTTTGAGCGTATTGGAAAACTACAAAATCCTCCGGTTTTGGATATTATTGCTTGTGATCAGGAGTTTTATTATAGAAATAAAATGGAATTTTCTTTTGGGTATGATGCAGATATGAATTTTGCTTTGGGTATGCATTTGCCAGGACGCAGATATGACATTTTGGATTTGGATGAATGTCACTTACAGTCTGAAGTTTCTGTAAAGATTGTAAATTTTGTAAGAGAGTTTTCTATTTCAAAAAGCTGGGTGCCTTTTCAATTTTCTTGTGGTGAAGGTATGTTGAGATCTTTATTTATTAGAGAGGCTAAAAGGACAAATGAGATCATGGTAAATATTTCTACATCGCAAAATACAAGTGAGGGTTTTGAAAAAGAACTTGAGGAACTTGTGGATAAAATGATGAAAATTGATACAGATGATAAAAAAATTGTTTCTATCTATTGGACGAAAGTAATAAGTAAGCGTGGTATGCCTCGGATGGATAGACCGTATTTGCTTTATGGTAAAAATGCTTTGACTGAAAATATGATAATTGGTGAAACTAAGCTTAAATTTGATATTTATCCGGCGAGTTTTTTTCAAGTTAATACTTATCAAGCTGAGATTTTATATTCAGAAATTGTAAAAATTGCGACAAAAAATCCGCAAAGCATGGTCTTTGATCTTTTTTGTGGAACTGGAACTATAGGTCTCTTTGTGGCAAAGCATGTTGATCAGGTTTTGGGTATAGAGCTAAATGAGAGCTCTGTTAAAGCTGCCCGTGAAAATGCGATGAAAAATGGTATATTTAATATAGATTTTTTTGTTGGTGATGTTTATAAAAAGCTACTGGATGTGCGTGAGCGTCCATCTTTAATAATTGTTGATCCTCCACGTGCTGGTTTGGCTCCTAAGGCTATTGATAAGATTAATGAGTTTGGACCAAATCAGATTGTGTATGTTTCTTGTAACCCTGCAACGCTTGCTAGAGATTGTGAGCTTATGTCAAAATATGGCTATAATGTAAAGTCTATCCAGCCTGTGGACATGTTTCCACATACTTATCACATCGAAAATGTTTGTCTATTGGAAAGATAAGACAAAACTTGTATAATTTTGATGAATTAAAATTCTTAAATCCTCTCTTATGAATAAGTTAATGAAATCTCTCTTATTGTTTGTGCTAATTTTTTCATTCAACACAGTGCAGACTTTTGCCTTTGAAATAAACAATGGTGACAATGTTGAGATTAGTGCTGAAGTTATGGATGATCTTTATATTTTGGCAGGAAATGCTTCGATTGATGCTCCTGTGCTTGGTGATGTTTATGTTTTGGGTGGGTCTGTGATGGTTAATGCTGATATTAAAGAGGATTTGGTGATTGTGGGAGGTATGGTTACAGTGCTTGGTAATGTTGATGGAGATTTGCGATTACTAGGTGGTAAAGCTACTGTTTATGGAAATGTAAAGGAGGATGTTGTTGCGCTTGGTATGGCTTTTGATCTAGGACCTGACGCAGTTGTTGAAGGATCTATTTTGACTGGATCTGGAATACTAACGATTGATGGTAATGTTATGAAAGATATTAGTGGAGCTACTGGTATGTTTATTTTGAATGGAAATATTGGTGGAAATGTCAGCTTAACTATTGATGATTCAATACTTTTATCAGAAGAATCAAGTATTGGTGGTGATTTAAATTATAGTTCATTTTTGGAGAGTGATTTTCCGCAAAATGTTGTGAAAGGTAGTATAAATTTCAGTAAATTTACTGAGGATATTAATATGCAAATTGAGGATGAAACTGAAACTATAGCAAATATATTTTCTACGCTTAAAATTATTGGATTTATTTCATCTTTAGTGCTTATTTTAATTTTGGTTATTTTTGCACCTAGGTTAATTGAAAAATCTGGAAAACTTTGCAAAGAACATCTTTGGAAATCTTTCTCTCTTGGTCTGCTTACTATGATTTTGGCATCTATTGGTTCTATTGTTTTGATGATAACTGTAGTGGGTGTGCCCGTTGCTATGATTGTGCTTGCGCTGCTTGTAATTGTTTTTTATATGGCAAAAATATTTGTTGCAGCTTGGCTTGCAAGTTATATAATTGATTTTAAGAAAAGAAAAAATATCCGTACTAGGCTTTTTGGAGCTATGACACTTATGCTGCTTGCTTATTATCTACTTTCTTATGTGCCTTATGTTGGTGGACTTATAAACATTGTCCTCTTCTTGATTGGAGTGGGTTCTATTGTTTTGCTGAAAGTGGAATATGTAGGTTATCTAAAGTCCAAGAAAATGCTTTAAAAACTTGTGATTTTTGAGTAGTGCGTTTGCTTCTTTGCGTGTTTTTATTTCTCCATCTAACTGTTTATGGCGAATTTCTTTGAGTATCTCACCTACTTTTGGGCCTGGTTTTATATCTAATGATTTCATTACGTCTTTGCCACTAATTAGTTGTTTTGGCATTAATTTTAGTTTGGCAATTTCGTGTTTGTAGAGTTTTTTGAGTTTTTCGTACATTGATAAATCTAGTGGGGCTATGCCCATTGCATCGGCTCTGTATAATTCTAAAAGGTCATCAAAATGTGGTAATAAAAACCAATGTCTTCGTCTGCCATCGGGCATTTCAAATAGCTGGACTATCATCATATGGTGCTCGATGAGCCATGAAACTTTTTGTATTGTTTTAGCTGGAAATTTTAATCTTTTTAGAACTTGAGCTGATATTTGGGCTCCTTTTTCGGCGTGGCCGTCGTAGCGTATGCGTTCTTTATCTATCATAAATGTGTCGTATTTGCCCACATCGTGCATTATGGTTGCCCATTTTAATGCTATATCTGGTTTTTTTGCTCTAAGTGGATTTGGATCAGATTCCTCATCTCGTAGACTGTCTACTGATCTTAAAGAATGGTCCCAAACATCGCCCTCGCTGTGATACATGAGAGGCTGAGCGAGACCTTTGAGTTTTGTAAGTTCTGGGATAATTAATTCTAAAATTCCTAGCTCAAAAAGTTCTTCGAATGCTTGTCCGGGTTTTTCTGAGAGGATAATCTTGTTTAGCTCGTCTTGAATTCGTTCTGTTGAAACATTTGTAACTAAATTAGCGTGTTTTTTGATTGCTTGGTATGTATCTGGATGATATTGGAGATTGAATGCGTTTTTAAAACGCACTGCTCGAAGAATTCTTAAATTGTCTTCTTTTATGCGAGTTTCGGGATCTCCGATAAATCTTACGAGTTTGTCTTCCATATCCTTTTGTCCGCCTACATAATCGTATATTTTGTCCTCTATTGGATCGTAAAACATACCATTGATTGTAAAATCTCGTCTAAGTGCGTCGGATTTTGCGTTTGTAAACTCTATTGCGTCGGGTCTGCGACCATCTGAATATCCGCTGTCTGATCTAAATGTTGCAATTTCAAAACTGTGTCCATTTTGAATAGCTAATATGACTCCAAATTTTTTGCCAACAGGGATTGTGTGATCTAGTAAATCCTCTATCTCATCAGGTTTTGCTGATGTGACAATGTCAAAATCTTTTGGTTTTATTGCATAAAGCATGTCACGCACACAACCACCTGCCCAGTAGGCCTGGTGGCCGGCATTTTTAAGAGTTTCTATGATCTGTATTGATGTTGGTTTCATTCTTGTTTACTTAGCTCTTTTTATTATACATTAAAAATGCCTTTAATTCGAGCTTTAATCGTTATAAAAGTATGAGACCCAGGACGACACCGTTGATGGTGATGTCCTGGGTCTTTTTGTTTGAGATCATGCGACAGCCTCCTTTTGCCAGAGCTCCCCCTGGGCGGTTGACTTCTTTCTCGAACGGCTACGGCGTTTGCCAATTGATCTCATTTGGGCGAGATCTTCTTTGAACCACCGCATCTCGGTTTCCCGAGCCAGCTCTTCTTTCACCTTCTGCCTGAGCCTTTGACGCTCGACGGGGCTAAGCTGGTCCACGTGATTGGCCTTGCTTTCCATCCTTACCTCCTCACCCTAAACCTGGGTGGAATGTAGAGAAAAAGAAGTGGCACACATATATATTATCCAGATCTATGGCATTTTGTCAATTTAAAGCTATTTTTTACTTTCCTATTAATTTTTTGAGCCAAGATTTTTTTACTCCTGCTACTTTGTCCATTGTTTCTTTTTGCATTGCTTTATAAAAATCAGATACCCTGTGTTCTCCGGCATTTCCTCGCCCGTCTCTGTAATGTGCTTCTTGATCTTGTTGAATATCTTTACTGGCTTCATGTTTTACTCTGTTTTGCTCTAATAACATTGCATTATTAGCTTGCTCTGATTTGAGCCTTGATCCTTTTGCTGCCCATTTTAATGATTCAAAATCATACCCTACTCTAAGAAGAGCTTTGCTGATTGCCATAATAGTGTCTATATGTTCTAAATCTTTATTGTTATCTAGCATTTCTTTAATTTCTGTCCAGTCATCTATATTTAATACTTCTGCTAAAATATGTGTTTCTATACCTTCAGGAAAAAGCCTTTTATCTCCTTTTAGGGTTATTCGGTCGTGTCCCCAGTTTCGTGGATCATTTTTGTACTCCATATTGTCATTCATATATATGTATTATAATTATAATCTGTAAATTATAGCATTTTTATTGTTTTTTTTCAATGATTGGGACGCAGGTGAAATTGTGTTCCACCTGCGTCCCTGTGTAGAATGCACGATCTGCAGATTGCAGCCTTGCACTCAATTTTTCTAGATATCTGTGGAGTTTGCGACGAGCTTGAGATCATTTATGTCGCTTCTTTCGTCACCGTCGACGAGCTTGAGTAGCTCGCTGTATGTGATGTTGGCGCGATGCATCTCGTTGATGAGGTTGTTTTTGAATATAAGGTCACCACCATCTGGTAGCTCTTTCAACCCCTGCCACTGATCAAAAGTATCTCTGAGATTCTCAAGCATGCTAGCTGCTTGTTTGCGATGAAACTCAAGATTCCTTTCCCTGTTTGTCATGTTTACCCCTCCATTGTGTTGTGTGTCGACTTCTGGATAGAAATATGCCAGAAGTTGAGTGATTTTTGCAGTTAATGATTGTTTTGTCAATATTTGTGTTTTTTTGATTGATCTGGCACCGGTGATGGGAATGTTCCACCGGTGGAACGTTTTGGAAAAGTTTTTTGTTTATTGCTTGCCCACATTCAGCCAAATTGATAATATCTTTGCATGAAAATACTTGGAATTGAAACATCTTGTGATGAGTCGGCATGCAGCATTGTTGAGGATGGTGTTAGCGTTTTGGCAAATACGGTTGCTTCTCAAATCGATATACATACAAAGACTGGTGGAGTTGTGCCAGAGGTTGCTGCGCGTGAGCATGTGATCAATATGCTGCCGGTTTTGGATGAATGCCTTTTGCAAGCTGAGCTTGGTTGGGATGATATTGATGCAGTTGCTGTAACTAGGGGGCCTGGGCTTATTAGTTCACTAATTATTGGTACTGAAACGGCTAGTGTGATTAGTTATGTTAAGAAAAAACCTCTTATACCTGTGCAACATATTGTTGGACATGTTTATTCTAACTGGCTGGAGGCTGAAACTGAGGTGCAATTTCCTATATTGGTTTTGACTGTGTCTGGTGGGCATAATGAACTGCTTTTGATGCGAGATCATAATCAATTTGAGCTTGTTGGTGAAACTCGTGATGATGCAGCTGGTGAGGCTTTTGACAAGGTTTCTCGGATACTTGGCCTTGGCTATCCTGGTGGACCAAAGATTGCTAATGCTGCTTTAAGTGGAAATGAAAAAGCTTTTGATTTGCCTCGAAGTATGCTTGAAAAAGATAGTTTGGACTTTAGTTTTTCTGGACTTAAAACGTCAGTTTTGAATGAATTTAAAACTTATGTTGCGTCTAATAATATTAAAAACCAAGAGGAATTGCCTGATAAATTTAGGAATGATTTGGCGGCTAGTTTTCAGAAAGCTGTTAATGATGTGCTTTCTAATAAAGTTATGAGAGCTTATGACATGTTTGATTTTGTAAAAGAGGTTCATCTGGCTGGTGGTGTTTCTGCAAATTTGGAACTTCGCAAGCTTTTGATAGAAAAATTGCCTACGACTGTTAAATTTAGACACCCATCTTCTATAAAATATTGTACTGATAATGCTGCAATGATTGCTAGTGCTGGTTATTTTTTGTATCAAAAAAATCCAGAAGATTTTGGAGTAGAAAACATCAGTCCAAGCACGTCATTCTCAATAAATTATTAAATATTGATATTCTACTAAAATGTAGTAGAATATATTTCGTATATATATTTTAAAACCCAAAAATTTATGCCTGGTGAAAATGAAATTCCAGAACTGAAAAAGATCGAACCGTATAGAACTCCTAAAGGTGTTCATGATGTACTTCCCGAAGATCACCAATTTCACACTTATATCAAAAAAGTGATTAGGCATAGAGCAAGGCAAGCTGGATTTAAACGTATTACCACACCTGCTTTTGAGTATACTGGTTTGTTTGCTAGAGGTATTGGTGAGGGATCTGATATTGTTAGTAAGGAAATGTATACATTTGAGGATAAAAAAGGTAGAAGTTTGACGCTTAAACCTGAGAGTACTGCTGGTGTCGTTAGGAGTTATATACAGCATGGTATGCAACAACTGCCACAGCCAGTGATGCTTTTTTATATAGAACCACAATTTAGATATGATAGACCGCAAAAAGGTAGATATAGACAATTTTGGCAATTTGGTTTTGAGATTTTAGGCGAAAGTGATCCGGCACTTGATGCACAAATTATTCAACTAGCAAATAAGATCAATGAAGACCTTGGTATTGCTGGAATTCTTGAGCTTCAACTAAATACAATTGGAACTCCCGAGTCACGAAAAAAATATATACAAGTATTGCAAGATTTTTATGTAGGAAAGGAAAGATCGCTTTGTGAAACTTGTAAATATAGGCTTGATAAAAATGTACTTAGACTTTTAGATTGTAAAGAAGAAGACTGTCAAATTTTGGCAAAACTTGCACCTCCAATGGGTGATTATCTGGATAAAGAATCCTTAGAATATCATGATAAATTAAAATCCTACCTTGATGAATTGGGTATTAAATATACAGAAAATCCAAAAATTATTCGTGGACTTGATTATTATACAAAAACAGTTTTTGAGTTTTGGGATAGTGAAAAAGGTGCTCAAAATGCAATTGGTGGAGGTGGTAGATATGATGGTCTTGTTGAATTGATGGGTGGAGAACCTACTCCGGCCGTTGGTTATGCTGCTGGTATGGAACGAGTTATTGCAAGTATGAAACGAGAAAAAATTAGAGTTCCATCAAAAGACAACTTACATATTTTTGTAGCTCAACTTGGAGAAATGGCAAAGAAAAAATGCCTAACTTTGATTGATGACCTGCGTGAAGCTGGACTTAAAACTATGGGAGCGCTTGGTAAAGGATCAATGAATGTGCAGTTAAGAATGGCTGATAAATTTAATGTACCTTATACTATAATTGTAGGTCTAACTGAGGTGCGTGAAGGCAATGTCATTATTAGAGATATGAAAAAAGGTGTACAAGAAAAAATCCCAGTAGAAAAAGCTGTTGATCGTATGATTGAGCTTATTGGTGAAAAAAATCTTGACAGATATACACCTGGTGAATTGATTTACTAAGTGATAAGTCGGCTTTGCTAAATAGATATTTTTCATGGTATATTTTTTGTGAATTATTAGCTCATTTTTACTATGAAAAACTTTATAAAAATATTACTTTTTTCGTTGTTTTCTTTATTTGTATTTAGTGGGGTGACTTTTGCGGCGTCTTTTCCAGATGTTTCTGAGGACCATGACAATTATACGGCTATTGAGTTTTTAAAGGAGCGCGGTATTATAAATGGTTATGCAGATGGGTCTTTTGGTCCGGATAACTTTGTCAATCGGGCTGAAGCTACTAAGGTTCTTGTTGAGGGATTTGGGATTGCTGCAGAAAAATCTGCTAATAGTTTTACTGATGTTAAGAGTAGTGATTGGTTTTATGAGTATGTTTTGAGAGGTAAGAATGCGGGGCTTATTGCTGGATATAGTGATGGGACTTTTAAACCTGCAAATAACATAAATATGGCTGAAGTAATGAAGATTTTACTGCTTGCAGCAGGCAAGGATGGTTTTGAAAATCCTCAAGATGCTGTTTTTGTAGATGTGGAGGCTGGAGCTTGGTATGCGCCGTATGCTTACTATGCACGTGAAAAAAATCTTGTTTTGGCTGGCGATGATGGACGTATTGGTATTGCTTCTGATATGAATAGAGCTGAATTTGCTGAGATTATTTATAGAATGATAATTGTAAAAGAGTCACAAGAAAAACCATATCCATTAGCAACTAATTGGACTTTATATTCTGGAATTAGCATACCTTTTAAGATTAAATATCCTAATGATAACTGGAAGATTATGACAAATAATTCTGAGGTTATCTTTTTTAAGCCTGATAATAATTTGGGGCAATTCTCCCCTACTCGAACTTTTCCAAATTCGGCTAAGTTAATAGTTAGTGTGGACCATAATGATGGTAATTTTTCGGTGACTAGTTATTTTGCTAATTTGCGTAAAGCATTTGCCGGTGCTGAGTTTACTGAATTTAATTTGGGTGAATATAAGGCTTTAGAGGTTTTGAGTTCTAATGTTAGACAGGTTGATTGGTATGTTTATCTTGATACTGGTCAGGTTTTGGCAGTGTATACTGAGTATGGTGATGGTACGCTTGGATTCCAATTTCCAAAGGTTATTGCGGCGATGCTTTCTACCCTTGAATATAAATACGTTGATCCTTCGATTGGAAATAAAGAGGGTGTGATGAGCGAGGTTTTTGAAAATCTATTGATTGAAAATATGGGGACTAAAATACTTTCTAAGATAACTGATAAAATTATTATTGATACTGATACTATTGGTGTTGGTACTGGGCCTGTTGATTATTATTTTAGTGAATCTTTTGACTATACGTTGAAATATGAAAGGTTTTCTGATTTAATCCTTGATGCAAGGGAAGGACGGACGACTGCTTTTTAACCTAAAAACTATGAGTATAATTAATCCAAAAAATTATTTTACAGCGATTATTGCTGCTCTTTTGATTTTGGGTATTGCAATTGGTTCTTTTGTTTATGGTCTGGTTGTGAATGATACTTCTGATGTGGATGTTATGATTGAACAACCTGTTGCTATTCCAACTGGGCTAAATTTGCCAAGTTCCCCACCTTCTGTTCCACAACCTACGAGCCCACCGCCGGGTAACTAAAAAATTAAATTAAAAACTATGGACTATAATGCATTGAGTCTTGAGGCTCATTCAAAGTATAAAGGTAAAATTGATGTTGTTTCTAAAGTTGAGCTAAAGACGCGGGATGATTTGAGTATTTATTATACACCTGGAGTGGCTGAGCCATGTCGAAAAATTGCGGAGGATAAGGAGTTATCATATGAGTATACTTCGCGTGCAAATATGGTTGCGGTGATTAGTGATGGGTCTGCGGTGCTGGGGCTTGGTAATATTGGGCCGGAAGCTGCGATGCCTGTGATGGAGGGTAAGGCTATTTTGTTTAAGGAATTTGCGGGAGTTAGTGCTTTTCCGATTGTGCTGGATACTCAGAATGTTGAGGAAATTATTGCGACGGTAAAAAATATAGCGCCGAGTTTTGGTGGAATAAATCTGGAAGATATTTCTGCGCCGCGTTGTTTTGAGATTGAGGATAGGCTTAAAGCTGAATTGGATATACCGGTTTTTCATGATGATCAACATGGGACTGCGATTGTTTGTTTGGCTGGTTTGATTAATTCTTTAAAAATTGTTGAGAAGGAGGTTGCTGATGTGAGGGTTGTGATAAGTGGGGCGGGTGCAGCGGGGATAGCGATTGCTAAATTATTGTTGAAATATGGATTTTTAAATGTAATGTTGCAAGATTCGCAGGGTCTTATATATGAGGGGCGTGAGGGATTGAATTTTGCTAAGGAGCAAATTGCTAAACTTACAAATAAAGATCGGCTTGAAGGTGGACTTAAGGAAGCTCTTGAAGGTGCTGATATTTTTATTGGTGTTTCACAGCCGGACTTGGTTGATGTGGGAATGGTTAAATCGATGGCAAATGATGCTATAATTTTTGCTATGTCTAATCCTAGTCCTGAAGTGAGGCCTGAGGTTGCTAAGGCTGGTGGTGTTAGAATTATGGCTACTGGGCGAAGTGATTTTCCTAATCAGATTAATAATGTTTTGGTTTTTCCTGGGATATTTAAGGGGGCGCTTAAGGCTCGCGTACAAATAACCGATGACATGAAGGTTGCGGCGGCTGAGGCTCTTGCTGCTTTAGTTAAAGAACCGCATGAGGAAAAAATCATACCTGGCGTTTTTGATGAAGGTGTGGCAGATGTTATTGCTGCTGCTGTTATTGGAGGGTGAAAATTTTACTTGTTATATTTATTTATATATTTTGTTTCAAGTTGTTTTTGTAAATTTTTGTCTTTTTCAAATGCCTGTACTTTTTTTAAGAAACTCTCAGGTGATGTTCTATCATTTAGACTTATTGGATTTTGAAGCATACCTCCTAAAGTACCTGCAGAAGGTATTCTACTCCATTTGATAATATCCATCTCTAGGTGCTCTAAGTCATATTCTGATAATTTTTGCCCATTAGGTAGCTCTTTTTCAATATTGGCAATCATGTCCTCATTTATCACCAACAATCTCTTAAGAAGTGATCCATATTTATTGTAGTCACTGTTTTTATCCAATCCGGCATCAATCCTATATGGATTATCATCCTCTATTCCATTTTCTTTTTGTTCGGCCTGAAGATCTGTAACTGTTTTAATTAGTTTAAAATGTTTATCATAAATTTCCATAGTCTCTTTGTATGAGGATGAGTTTGCATTTGCTTTAACTAAATCTTCATATTCTTGCTTAAGTTCCTCGGTTGGAAATGAATTATTTGAATAATCAGGATATAATATAGCCATATTTTGTTCTATTTTATCCTGAATGAGTCTTTTTGCATGATTTTCCTTAAATTCTTTTGTGTTTAGCGTGTTTTTTACTTGCTTTACTCTGTTTTGAAATTTTACTAATGAAATATCTCGAGCAAATGAAGTTGGCATTTGTTGAGCTCGTCTAATGCTTGTACCTTTTATGCTTGGAATTGAATCTATTGCAGTATTCCAAACTATATCTGCCATAGTGTTATCACCCATTGTTTTCATGGTTACACCTTTTGGTAGCAATTCTTGTGTCTCAGATGACAATTCTGATGAAAAGTTTATTAACTCATTTAAAGCGGCTTCATATTCTGGTAATTCTCTATCTACTTTTTCTCTTTCCTCTCTCATGCTTAGCTTTGGTTTTGCTTCTATATCTTTTGTTATTTCTGCATTAGCTTCTTCTACTAGACCATTAAGATCCTCCAATAGTTTTTCTAGTTTTTTCTTGCTTAATTTGTCGGCCTTTTCTGCCTTTTTCATTATATCAGAATATTTTTTACTATTGAGAAGTGTGTTTAATTTTGGATAAGTTTCATCTCCTTCAACATCGTTTTTAACTGTATTTAATGCGTCAGAAAAGTTTTTTATTTCTGATAAAGATTCTGTTTTTTTTTGTTCATCCGTTTTTTCGGCCTGTACTTCTTTATTTGACATGTCTTCTGATCCTACTTCAGGATTTCCCTCAGCAAATAGTAGTCTTCTCTCTTTTATTTCTGATGTTAAATTTTTCATTTTTACTTTTTATAAGATTTTAATTATGCAGTCTCAATTTCTTTCATAAGTTCGTCCATTTCCATGGAGTCTTTGTTTTCGGATGAGGCTTCTTTTTCTTGGGTTTTTATTTTTTTTATTATTTTGCTAAATTCGGCTAGTTTTTCGCTTAGGGCTTTTAGCATTTTTAGTTTTTCTTTTTCGTTTTCTTGGTATAGGAACTCGTAGACTTCGTATTGTTTTGCGTCGTCCATTACTAGGATTTTTTCTAGGTATTTTTGTTGTTCTTCAGCTGAAAGATCTTGAAAATGATCATATTCTGACAAAAATTCTTTTAGTTTTTTATTTTGAATTTGTGCTATGGTGTGCATTTTTTTGTTTTAATATCTGATTATTATAGCATTTTGGGTAGTTTTTTGGAATGGAAAATTAAATAAGAAACATTACCGTCAATATTTTTTGGTAAATTGATGAGTGTTTTTTTGGCTCTGGAAAAACAATTAAATTTTATATATACTCGTGTTACTTAGAAAAATAAACTTTATATATATGTCTGGACATTCAAAATGGCATTCGATTAAGCATAAAAAAGGTGCGGCGGATGCTAAGAGAGGTAAAATTTTTACAAAACATGCTAAACTTATATTTATTGCGGCGCGAGATGGTGGAGCTGATCCGGAAATGAATCCTGGTCTTAGGACTGCTATTGTTAATGCTAAATCTGACAATGTACCTAATGCAAATATTGATAAGGCTTTAAAGAAGGCTAGTGGAGATAAAAATCAAGATCAATTGCATGAAATTATGTATGAGGGTTTTGGACCTGAGGGTACTGCTTTTTTTGTGCAGGTAATTACTGATAACAAAAATCGTTCGGTTGCTGCTGTTAAGACTGCTTTTACTAAAAATGGAGGCAATATGGGAGCCGCTGGCTCTGTTGGATGGATGTTTGACTGCAAAGGTGTAATAATGGCTAGATTTGAAGGGCGTGCCCCTGATGAGTCTGAATTGGCTGCAATTGATGCCGGTGCAGAAGATTTGTCTTTTGATGATGATTTATTAGAAATAATTACAGATCCAAGTGAGCTTATGAGTGTTAAAGATAAGCTTGAAAATACTGGTTTTGAAATTGAAAAAGCAGTATTATCTTATCTAGCTAAGGATCCTGTAAATATTGATTCTGTTGATATTGCAAAAAGGGCTATCAAACTTATGGATGCTCTTGAAGATGATGATGATGTTTCAGGCGTTTATGCAAACTTTGATATTGCAGATGAAATAATGGATAGTTTGTAGATTTTTATTCAAAATTGTAGCTGGCTTTTGATTCTTTTGCTGGTTTTATTGGGGATTTTATTATTTTACTTATCTCTAAATCTTCTGTTTCTGTTACTTGGTCAAATGTATAACCTAGCCTGGCTTTTTGAAATTCTCTTACGTAGTTTAATACATTGTATTCGGCGTCAACAAGGTTACTGTCTTTTAAAATACATCCTGCTGCCCTTGTGTGTCCCCCACCACCAAAGTGTCCTGCAATTTTTGTAGCATCTACTGCGTTTGATGTTGTTCTTATGCTTATTGATACTAAATTGTCTTCTTTTTCTTTCATTAAAATTATGATTTCTGCACCGGGTGCGTTTGTCATTAATTCGTCTATTACGTTTGCTGTTTCGCTCATGGAGCTGTTTGTGTCGCGGATGTCCTGCTGGCTAACTGTGGACCATACTATTCTATGTAATTCGTCTGTTTGTATTTTTGAAAGTACACGCCCCCACAATTTTAGCTGGCTAAGTTGTTTTGTTTTATATATGTGTCTGATAATTTCTTGTTGTCTAGCGCCGTATGATACTAATTTTGCAGATGCTGCAAATGCTTTAGGTGTTGTATTTGCATTTTGAAAACTACCTGTGTCAGTTATTATTCCTGCTAAAAGTAATGTAGCTACATCTTCATCTATTAAATCTTTCCCTGTGTCTTGAGAAAAAGTTTCTAGTAGATTTAGTAAAATTTCTGCTGTTGATGAAGACATAATATCAACGTGATTTATCTTGGCAAAATGAGTGTTTGATATGTGATGATCAATATTTATAACCGGAATCTCGTGAAACATCTCTATGTTGTTTTCGTATATACTTTTAAGTTGTGACAGCTCAGCTGTGTCAACTGTGATAACCAGATCATAATCCAGCTGACCTTTGCTAAAAGTTACATCGTTTTCTGTAAATCTACCATCTTTTGGAGTTACAATGATGTGTATATTTTTATCATCAAATTCATGATTGATCTTGTCTAGTGTTGCATTTGTAGAATTTAGAGTAATGATAAAATCCTTTGAACTCTTTATTTCATGCCCAACTATTTTTGTATTTGGCAAAAATTGTAAACTGTCTGGTATACCATCACTACAAAGAACAGTAACGTTTTTATCCAGCTTTTTAAGTGCTATATAAAGCGCAACAGCACTCCCTATAGAATCTCCATCAATTGGAGATGAAGGAAGAATAAGTATTTTATTACTTCTATTTATTAAGTCTATTATCTGTTTTTCTATTGTTGTTGCCATTTATTTGAATTTTTGTATCCTATTATAATAAAACAATTAAACCTCTCTGTCAATGTGTTATGGCATTGGGAGAAGTTCTAAATATACAACTATTTTTTTATTTTGTCTATAGCTTTTCTACTTGATATATAAGCTCTGCAACTTCTTTACGTGTCATATTGCCACCTGGTTGGTATTGGTAGCTTGAATCTATGTCTCCTGTTATATGTTGTTTGTCTAATAAATCTCTATTGTTTGCAAAAACAAAGTATTTGTAATACCAGGCATCTGATGCAACATCTTTAATATTTTGATCTTTTAAACTTTCGGTTAGTGTGATCTTTGAGTTTCCTACCATTACTTCCAATACGATCTTCATTGCCTCTGCCCTGTTTACGTTGTTTTCGGGTTTAAAATTGCCGTCATCGTAACCCTGTACCCAATTTTTATCTTTTGCGTAACAAATATATGATGCGAACCATTGGTCAGTTACATCAGGAAAACAGTCTTTGTATTTATTTTTATCTACGTCTGTTACTGCTTCTATAACCATTTTTGTTAACTCAGCCCTGTTGATATCTCCATCTGGTTTAAATGTGCCATCAGGGTATCCGGAGATAATCCCTTGGCTACTTAGATAGTCTATTGCAGCTGCATTTTGATGATTTTCTCTTACATCTGGAAAGTGTAGATATGAGTAAAATTCTCCCTGAACATCAAAAAACTCTATACCCTCTAGCATTTCTATAATATATTGATCGTAGTAGTCGTTGTGTGGGTAATTTGCTTGAATATTTGTGTTTGTGACTGCGTAGCTTTTAGCGTTTTGGCCGATAAATATGTATGAGCGTCTCTTGCCAGTGGCTACGTTTAAATAGTTTGTGGAGATTACATTTGCAATATCGTGAAAAAAAATATCCTCTTTTGATTCGAGTCTGTCGTTTGCTGTTTTTACTAGGTCGAATGCTTCCATAATAGATTTACCATCAAATTTTTGAAGTGTAAAAAATGCATCTCCTCCGTGAGTGTCATATACTGATACTGACTGTGGGGTGTTTTCTACTCTAAATTTTGTAGGGAATGAAAATGTATATCCCTCTGAAAAATTTACGTATTGATGCCAATCGTTATCAAATGAAAATGAGTTGTGTATACTATCAATAATATCCGAATATTTGTCTTCGTTTGAGTTTGTAAGGGATAAAATTAAGCTACCGCGCTTGATCAATGTGATGGAAAAATCTTGACTAGTCGCCACGTCGTTGTAGGTTACTTTTTTGGCTATTAGATCGCTTGTTGGGGTTTCTAAAATAAAGTCGATTGAGTCTACTAATGAAGTATTTTCATTTATGAAATATTTAATTACTTGATCGTATGTTTGCCCCTCGAATTCTTGAACTTCGAAAAGTAAATCTTCATAGTTGTTTGCTGGGGCAAACCCCTGGCGGTGATCACCTATTGTTTTAGCCTGCCAATCTGTTGGAAATTTGAGGGAAAAAGAATACCAGGTTGAGCTACCTTTGTAGATGTACCAGTTTGCAGTTGAAAGGGCGCTGGCTGCGGTGCTGGTTGCTAAAAATGTTAGTAATACTGCTAATGACAGTATGAGTTTATATATTTTTTTCATAATCACTAGGGTTGATGCTTATATCGATTGTATGGAGTTGTAGATAATCCCTATTTCTCCATGTATTTTTATAAAGGCTAAAAACTAAATCTATTTTTCCTTTTTCTTTTATTTGGTCTGCAAAATGTCCCATGTTAAATCCAATTGCTGTCACATTTTGATCTTTTGATTTGATTGAAAATTTTAGATGTTTCTCTGTTTTTCCAACTTTACTTACAAAAAGTGGCTCCACATCATTTAACATAAAAACCGGTCTTTCGTTACTAATTCCAAAAGGCTTGAGTCGTGATAGATTGTTGAGAAGTGAAAAATTAAGCTCATTTGGATCAACAGCACAATCAATTTTTAAAATTGGTCTTAAATCTGTTTCTTTTAATTTTTCGGTAGCGTATTGGGATATTTTTTCTTTGAAAGTTTTTAGGTTTTCTTTTTTTATAGTAAATCCTGCAGCAGCTGTGTGACCTCCAAATGTATCAAGTAATTCTTTACAATGCTCTAGTGCGTTTACTATGCTAAAAAATTCTGGACTACGTGCTGATCCTACCAAATAATCTCCAAAATCTTGCATTATAATTGTTGGTCTTGAGTGTTTTTCTACTAATTTTCCTGCGATTAAACCTACTATTCCTACGTGCCAGTTTGGGTCGTCTGCTAATATAATACTTAGATTATTTGACTCTTCTGCGGAAACTATTGCCTCAACTTCATTCATTGCAATCTCTGTAAGCTCCTGTCTTTTTGTGTTTAAGCTTTCTAATTTTTCTCCTAACTCTGTGATTTTTTCTTCTCCACTGTCTTGTAGTAGTAATGAAAGTGCTACATATGGAGTATCAATACGACCTGCAGCATTTATCCTTGGGCCTATTTTAAATCCTATTGTTGCTGTGTCCAACTCTTGGCTCATATCTACTTTTGCGTTTTCCATTATCTTTTTAAGTCCTGGCCATTTTGTTTGTGAAAGACTTTTTAATCCATGTTTTACTATGAGTCTATTTTCACCATCAAGTGGACCTAAATCTGCAACTGTCCCCATTGAAGCTAGGTCGATTAGTGACATTATTTTTGCTTCTTGTTTTGATTCTTCAATAAATCTTATGATAAGTGCTTGTGCTAGCTTGAATGCAACTCCAGAGCCCGTTAGCTCTTTGTATGGATATGTTGATCCCTCTACTTTAGGATGCAATACTGCAAAAGCGTCGCTAGGGTATTTTTTTGGTACTGTATGGTGGTCTGTGATGATTGTGTGAACACCGTTTTGTTTTGCATATGAAACTTGATCGGCGCAGGATATTCCACAATCTACTGTGATTACTAATCCTATCTCTTTTTCTATAAATTCATCTACAAATTTGTTGGATAAACCGTATCCATCCTTTTCTCTATGAGGGATGCGGCATGAGACTTTTGCTCCTATTTCAGATAAAATTCTGTATAAAATTGCAGTACCTGTAATACCGTCTACATCGTAGTCACCAAAAACTATAATCCTCTGCTCGTTGTCTATTGCAGTTTTTATTCTACCTACAGCTAGATTCATTTCATTAAAAAGGTATGGATCGTATAGATCGATAAGGTCATCGTCAAAAAACTTCATCCTGTCTTCCAATATGCGGTCAAATGTTGAAAGGTCGGAATTGAGGTCTTTAAACACCCATCTTTTACCTCTTAGTGACATTATTTTTATTTAATTTGCTTTATATATGTGGACATTATCATATCTTCTGAACCATGTCATTTGTCTTTTTGCATAGCGTCTTGTGTTTCTTTTTAAAAGTTCTTTTGACTCCTCTTTTGTTGTCTTTTCTTCTATGTATGGAATGATTTCTTTTACTCCAACTGACGACATTGCTGGTAATTTTTTGTCGTAGCCTTTTGCTAATAATGCTTTTACTTCATCTACTATTCCTTTTTCAAACAATGTGTCAACTCGCTTATTTATGCGATCATATAAAATTTCTCGTGGCCAATCTATGCTTATTAAGTAAGTTTCAAAATTATTTTTTGTTGCTTTTTTATCCTCTTTTGCATTACCTGTCATAAGGTTTATTTCGATTGCTCGAATGATGTATGGGATATTGTTTGGGTGAATTTTTCTGGAAGCTTCTGGATCAAGTTTTTGTAGTTTTTGATGTATAAACTCTGTGCCGTGCTCTTTGGCTTCTCTTTCTAGTTGCTCTCTGAGTTCTATATTTGGCTCAAATCTTGGTATTTCGTAGCCTTCTATTATTGAGCTAATATATAGACCTGTGCCTCCTGCTAATATTGGTATATTTCCTCTTTCATATATTTCTTCGATTATTTTGAGTGCCATTTCGTTGTACTCTCCTAAGCTGATCGGGTTGTTGGGATCACAAATCTCTGTCATATGGTGAGGAACTCCTTGTTTTTCTTTTTTTGTAACCAAAGCTGTGCTTATTGGCATGTAGCGATAGAGTTGCCTGGAGTCGGTAGAGATGATTTCTCCCCCTAATTTTTTTGCGATTTTGACTGAGAGATCTGTTTTGCCGGATGCGGTGGGGCCTAGTATAACTATTAATGGCCTGTGGCTTGTCTCTATAAAAGATGTACAGTCTTTTATTAGTTTTTCCATATTTTATCTAATTTATTTTTTGTCTGATTTTACTGTGATAATAATTAGCATAAGTACTATCAACCCTGCAAACCCCATTGCCACACTTGGCAACCAAGTTAATCTTTCTGTAAGACGACTTTCCTCTCCGTCGCAAGCGTCTCCAATATTATCTCCGTCTTCGTCTTTTTGTGCGTAGTTTGGATGATTTGGGCAATTATCTTTTGAGTCAATTATGCCATCCTTGTCGTGATCTTCGCAGGCGTCTCCCCTACCGTTTTTATCAATATCCTTTTGATCTGAATTTTCTACCATTACACAATTATCTACATAATCAATGATTCCATCTTTATCAATATCTGGATCTTTGTAATCTGGATTTGCGGCTGTATTTATTATTTGTGCCGTAATTATATTATCTAAATCTTTTAATAAATTGCCAGACTCCCCTGTTTTGAGTGGTTCGTAGGTTGTTGCGTCGCTATATAAAGTATATGTTTCTCCTGGCCTTGCAAGCCATACAACGTCGTAAGTTATTGTGTCTTTTTCTGATTGATCAATTATATTTATTTCTTCTAATCTTAGAGGTTGTGAATGCCAAAAGTCTATTCTCCATTTTGATGATTTTGTTTCTGGAAAATTTATATAATTTGAGTAAATTTTTGATTTTGCAAATACGGTAAAATACGCTCCATCTAAATATGCTTTTACTTCTATGTTATGTGGAAGTGCTACATATTTATCTAGATATAAAACTAAATTTGATGATAAAATTTCCTGGCTGAAATCTATTACTATATATGCGTGGCCATCATCTTTGTCTAGATCAAACTCTGTTTTTGTAAGATGGTCGTTATCTAAAATATTATCAATTGAACCCTTTATTTCTGAACTATCGGAAATTACTGCGTTTGCCTTTTGATTGTTGTGGATAATTGCAGTTGGCTGTGGTTCTTTTGTTTTGTTTTCAATTACTGCTACACCTAGGTCTTGTGATACTGGTAATGATACTTTTATTGTGCTTGCTAGTTTTATTTCTGGAACTTGTATATCGTTTGTATTTTTATAATTACTTAAATCAAGGGGTAAATTCTCTACTACTTTTGCAGCTATAACTGTTGGAATTAATAATAGTAATAATATGAAAGATATAAATATTTTTTTCATGGAAATTTTTGTTAGTCTTTTTTATTAAAGAAAGCTGTTGCTATAAACAATACTCCGATTGTCACAAATGTAATCACGCGCCCAAGTAGGGTTAAATCCCATACTTCTACAAAGATTAATCTTAATGCCACAAGTGCCATGATTATTGTGCCTGCTATCCTTATTTCTATTTTGTTTTTTGTCACTCCTTGAAAGAAAGTTGTAACACCTACGATGGTATAAACTAGTAAAGATGCACCGTGAGCGTAGGAATCTGTTGGTAATGTAATTTCAAAACATCTCCAAATCAAACCTGCCAAAAATGCTAATGCAACTGTGGTCTGAAATGTAACAATTGGATAATAATCTTTGTCTTTTTGACTTATAAATGAAATTAAATATGCGCTAAGTGCTGTTAATATTGCTATTAGTAAAATTACAAAAAAGTATTGATTAAAAACTCCTAGATTTTGATTCCATAGATTTGGTGAAAAATATTGGAAAGCTAGTGTTACTGGTAGTAGTTGAAGTACTGAAACTGCTGTAGTTGCCTTTTTATCTTTTAATAAAAATGTTGTCAAAAGCGTTACTGCAAAAATTTCTAAAGCAAGGATACTAACTAGTGTCTCACCTTGAAATTCAAATATTGTTGCTGCTCCAATTAAAACCATTGCAGATGCTCCGTGTACGTAAATAATTTGTTTTGGCGCCTTTATATTATGTGAAATGATGCTAACTAATGATGTTAATAAGGCTGTTCCTGTAAGTGTAATACTTTGTAAATGCTCTGGCACAAAATTACTTACCAATAATATTGCAAAAATTGTTACAATGGATGTTAAAAAAACATCTGCCAATTTTACTTTTTTTGAAATTAATACAATCAATGCACTTCCAATTAAAAATAATGAGTAAAATCCAACCATTGCTACCCATTTGGTTTCCATTACAAGTGAATCAAAAATTCCAAATCCAAATATATATAAGATTGTAATAAGTAGTGTAATAACAGATAACTCACGCCATGGACGCATTGCGATGATCATAAATGTCATAAAATTGAGGGCAAATACATATCCAAGCATCATCATATTATCTGTATAGAGGTCTGAAATTTCTGGCACCCATGCGCCAACGAGAAGCATAAGTATTGCAAGTGTTATTGTGCGCTGCTTAACTGCTATTACTCCTATTGATACTAAGGTTAGCAGCATTATAAATAGTGATGAATATGGTGTAAATAAGTGATAAACATTTTGAGCTACATATGTTGAAAGTATAACTATTGACGCTCCTAATACTAAAATAATTTGTGCTGGAACTGGTTTTTTATTAAATAGCATATAGGCTCCTGCCATTATGCCCGCACCTGATACTAAACCTATTGTCACTCTTGCAACCTCTCCTATCCATTCGTTTACAATAGCATACCTTACAAACCATGCTGCTGCTAATAATACAAAAAGTGCTCCAAGCTTCATCATCCAGTCTGTTTTTATCCAGTTTACTGCGATCATAAAGTAATCTGGTCCTATTTCTTGATGAAATTTAGTAGATGTTTTTTTTGATTGATATGTAGAGCTTTCTTTTTGAGAGGATTTTTGTTTAGTAGAATTTCCTTTTTCAAGTGAAGTTATTCTTTCTTCTAGATAATTTATTTTTCCCTGTAAAATATTCATGATTACCACGATCATTACAGCGGAGATGATTACAGAAAATACTATTTCTTCCATAGGATTTTGTTTAGAAATTTTATAGGCGATTTTTCGTGATAAGAGTATCACTGTTTGAGTGTTTGTGTCTATAATTTTGATTTTGTTGCAGTAATATTAGTGTTTTGAAATTGGTAAGATGGTCAAAATGGCGGATTTGATGTTTTGCTGTGGATTGTACTATCTTACATTTTTCTAAAAAAGGAATTTCGGAGATATCTCTGTTTTTTATTTGACTTTTTGACTAATCAAATGTAGATTTCTCCCGTCATAGACAGATGGCGTCGATTAGACAGAAGACCATCCGAGACCAAAATTAGTTTTTATTCCTTACTTAGAATAGAGTAAAAAGTGATTTCTCGAAAATGTTTATGACATATCGAGATTTTTTTAATTAATGTCAATATGGCTCTAACAAAAGACCAAAAATCAGAGATACTACAAGGTCTTGTTGATGACATGAAAGAAGCAAAAGCAGTTGTTTTTTCTCAATTTCACGGTCTAAGTGTTACCGAAATGGAAAATCTTCGCTCTAAAATGAGAGAGCAAGGAGTTCGCTATAAGGTTGCAAAAAAGACTTTAATTCGTCTTGCGGCGAAGGAAATGGGAATTGATGATGTATCTGGAGATGCTCTAGCTGGACCTGTAGCTGTAGCATTTAGCATGGAAGATGAACTTGCTGCTGCTAAGCTAATTCATGATTTTAGCAAAACCCATAAAGGACTTACTCTTCTTGGATCTATCTTTGAAGGTAAGGCACTCTCTGTTGAGGACACAAAGGCACTTGCTGTTCTTCCTGGAAAAGAAGAACTACTTGCGAAATTTGTATTCTTACTCAACTCACCTATCCAAGGCTTTCATGGTGTTCTTAACAACACTTTGGCTGGATTTGTACGCGCCCTTAACGCTATTAAGGAAAAACAAGAAACGTCCGTATAAAATTATTTATAAACATATAATCTTAAAATTATGTCTGAAGAAAAAACTGTTGAGCTAGGTAAAGATGCTCAAAAAATTATGGAATTGGTAGAAACTCTACCTGTACTAGAGCTTGCTAACCTAGTTAAAGCACTAGAAGAAAAATTTGGTGTTTCAGCTGCTGCTCCTATGATGATGGCAGGAGGTCCTGCTGCTGGTGGTGAAGCTGCTGCAGAAGATGACGGAAAGAAAAACGTTGTATTAACTGCTGCTGGTGGACAAAAAATTGCTGTTATCAAAGCTGTACGTGAACTAACTGGTCTTGGTCTAAAAGAGGCTAAAGATGTAGTTGATTCTGCACCAAAAGCTATCAAAGAAGGTGTTGAAAAAGCTGAAGCTGCAGAAATGAAAGCTAAACTTGAAGAAGCTGGAGCAACTGTAGAACTACAATAATTGTGGTTTTAAAAAACTAAAAACTTTAAAAACAGGCTAACCTTAACGGATGGTCTGTTTTTTTGACTTACATTTTTATTCTAAATCTGGTATAATCAAGGGATATAAAAATCAATACAAAAATAAAAAAACATATGGAAGATAATAAAAACCTAAATCCTTTGGATACACAAGTGCCGCAGGATAAAGATGAGTCGCAGCTTCTGGATAGTATTGTTAATACTAAAACTAACCAAGAGGTTGAAGAAAACCTTCTGAATATTGCTCCTGATGTCGACGTAAGTCTCCTACAGGACATGACACCTCAGAAAAGTATTCATCTACTTTTGCTAAAGATAATTTTTTCTTTGCTTATGGTGACTGGACTTATTTCAGTTACATTCTTTAGCGTACAACTAACACATTCTTTTGATTTTTTAAATTCAACATTTGACATACCTAGTGTAATTGTTGACTTAGAAGACACAAATGCCGATGTTTTGTCGCTGCAAACTGATCTAAATCTATACAGATACCTTCAAATAAATTCGTATCTGAATGAAGTTAGTTATTATGGCGATGCTTTTGTGCAAAGCTATGAAATACAAAACAGCCAAACGGCTACAGATAAAGATAAAAAAGATGCTAAAAATACTATGACTAGTGTTAAAAAATCAATTGCAGATGCATTTTTGAGCGCTGCTGATCTTATTGGTAAGGATTTTTATGTACCATTGATTGATCCTATGCTTGTTGAGACTGATGCTTTGGTAAATGCTTTTGAACTTGAGCTTAAGTCTAAGCTTGTAAATAAATCTAATGAACTAAATGCAAATTCGGGTGAGGATAATTATCTTGATTATAAAAACTATGTACAGGCTATGAATATAGTTGGAAATAGTACACTTAGAGCGCTGTTTGTTTCTACTGATATTGAGGCAATTTCTGATCAAGAGCTTTATTCTATAATCAAAGTGATCAATAAACTTGTGGTAAATGATTTGAGTATTATTCAAGAAATTAAAAATAGTCGAGTTAAGTGGTCTGATATTATGAATGAGATTGATTTGAGGACAATTGAGGTGGATAGCTCTTACTCTGAGCACTATTATGATTTAAAGGGTGGAATTAGATATTCGAGTTATGATTTTGATAAGGATGCTAATCGAATTGCTATCAGTGGGGAGATTATGAGATATGACACTGCCAATTTTTCGATGATTGCAAACTTGATTGATGAATTTAATAGATCTGAGATTTTTGAGGGGGCGGAAATGAGATCGTTAAGTAAGTCAGGTTCTAATGAAGATGGATATAAATCTAGTGTACGTTTAAACCTAGGGCTTAGAAGTCCTTCGGATATTTTAAAATAAAATTAACTAATAAAATAATATGTTAGAAAGACAAATAAAAGAATTTGATGATAAGCAAAAGGCATATGTAAAAGCATATACGATAATGTGTGTTGTTGTGTTTTTGAGTCTCTCGGCTTATATCTACATCAAGGGGAGTCAATACATGGTATTTAGGACTGCGGTTGCTACAAATAATGATCTTATAACAGTGCTTCATAATCAAAATACTGTTGAAAAAGCAGCATATGATACTAATAAAGAAAATTTTGATAAGGTTTCTGCGGAGATTGAAAAAAAGCTAAAAATGATTTTTCCGGCTAATGATGATTATACGGTTTTGACAAAGCAAATTGATGTGATTGAAGAGGAACTGAATAGATCGAATGATACTTTTGAAATTTCAAATATTGATTATCAATCTGTTAAGGACATGGGTAATTATTCTATTTTGCCTTTAAGAATGAATATTAAAAGCTCTGGTGAAAATTTTACACGCTTTTTACATAAGATCGAAAACTCTGGGGCGCTTAATGACCAGGTTCGTTTGATGGATATTTCATCTATTAGACTTAGTTTTCAGGAGATCGAAGAGCTAGGAAAATTTGAAAAAATGATTAACTTTTCTGTGCTAATTAATGCTTATTTTCAAAATCAAACTTAGGTGGATATAAATGCTAATGGACAACAAGGTGGTGCAGGGCAAGTAGTCAATCCGGCTGCTGTATCTGTTCAAAATACTGTACCAGAAGCGACTGGCTCTATAAATATGCCAGCTGCACCGGTGCAAAATATGGTACCTGAGCCTGTGGTGGCTGCAGTTGAAAATATTACTGCTCCGGTTGCGCCTGCTGCGCCGAGTGTAAATGCGATGCCGGCTGTTTCGCCTGCTGCGCCGAATGTTGAAGTTGTTGCTCCTGTAGTGACACCGGTGCAAAATGCTGTGCCAGTTGAGTTAGTTGATCCTGCTTCTGTTGATGCTCCATTCCAAGCAAATAATACTCAAAATGCGATGCTTGATGCTGAAGAGTTAGAGCAAAAAGCTGCTAAGATTGCAAAACTTAATGAGCTGCAAGATAGTATTTTGGCTGGTAATATTCCACAAATGGTAATGTTGATCATTAGTTATGCGCTTGATACTAGAAGTTCGGATATACATATTGAGCCGCTGGAAAACCATGTGCGACTTAGATATCGTGTGGATGGTGTGCTTATGCAAATCGTGGAATATCCAAACAATTTGCACCCTGCGGTGATTTCGAGGATTAAAATTATGTCTAATCTTAAAATTGATGAGCAGAGAGTTCCGCAAGATGGGCGTGCGGATGTTACCACAAAAGATGGGCGTGAAATGGACCTACGTGTATCTACACTGCCTACTGTAAATGGAGAAAAAATTGTAATGCGTCTTCAGGATAAATCGAGAAAAATTCCTGACCTACCTGAGCTTGGAATTGGAGGTATAAGTCTTAGGAATCTTGAAGAGGCTTTAGAATCACCAAATGGAATAATTATAAATACTGGACCAACTGGTTCTGGTAAAACAACTACGCTGTATTCGTGTCTGGCGCGTAAAAATAAGATTGGGGTAAATATTTTGACTATTGAAGATCCGGTGGAAATCCAGGTGGATGGTCTAAATCAGAGTCAAGTACATCATGATATTGATTATGGCTTTGCAACTGGTATGAGAGCTGCTCTTCGTCAGGATCCGGATATTATAATGGTTGGTGAGATTCGTGATGATGAAACGGCTGTTACTGCAATTGAGGCTTCTTTGACTGGGCATTTGGTGTTTTCAACTCTGCATACAAATAGTGCTGTAGAATCTATAACTCGTATTGTAAATATGGGCATTCAACCATATCTTTTAACTTCTACTATTGAGCTGATTATTGCACAGAGACTTGTTAGAAAACTTTGTGAGCACTGTAAGCGTGAGGCTGAGGTGGATAGTGAGATGATGGAAATTGTAAAAAATGCGGTTGATACTATTAAGGTTGAGGGAGAAGTTGATCCGGAGCTTGTAAAAAATATGAAATTTTATGAAGCTGTGGGATGTGAAAAATGTAATGACGTTGGATATTATGGTCGTGTAGGTCTTTATGAGGTTTTTAGGATGAATAATGAACTTAGAAAACTGATTTCTAGCTCTGCAAGTACTTTAGACCTACAGGAAGCTGCTCAGAAAAATGGAATGGTTACCCTTGAACAAGCTGGTGTAATAAAGGCACTTGAGGGACAAACATCACTAGAAGAAGTATATCGTGTAGCACGTAAATCAATATAAATATATGCCTGAAGAAAAAAGCAATCAAAGTTTTGCAACATACGGCGATAAAGCCTATAACTTGGGTAAAAAAGAAAATTCTAACGATAAAAACTTAGATGAAAAATCTATTATATTAAATATACTTGAGGATGATGACATTAAAGATATTGCGCCTGTAATAGTTGGACCTGCTGTAAATTTAGGCATGGTTGCAACTGGAAATCCGCTTTTGGATTGGTACAATAGGGTTAATATGAGCATTGTTAAAAAATCCAAGGTTAAGGTTGATGTTAAGGCAAATTTCTTTCATCTGTTGAGTGTAATGATTGCGGCGGGTATTCCTATGGTTAAATCTTTAAATTCTTTAGTGAGACAGTCAAATGACAGTCCAAAGATGGCTTATGTTGTTGATAAACTTGCGGATAGCATCGTTGGTGGTGCTAGTTTGTCGCGGGCGATGCTTGAGTTTCCTGATGTATTTACGGAGCAAGAAATTGGTATGATACAAGCTGGTGAGGCTTCTGGTCAGATAAATCGTGTATTAGAGACCTTGGCACATGATACTGCTAAGGCTAGTGCAATTAAGAAAAAAGTTAAAAGTGCGCTGACATATCCTATTGTTATATTTACTTTGCTGATTGCGGTTATTGCGATTATGCTTGTATATGTTATCCCTCAATTAACTGATTTGTTTAGTTCTACTGGTGCGGAGTTACCTTTGGTTACTAGGATTGTGGTTGCGATGAGTGATTTTATTTTAAATCAGCAGGCTCTTATTATTGCTGGAGTTGTGGGACTTGGAGTATTTATTAGTTTCTTTAAAAGGACTTCAGCGGGACAGTATTTCTTTGATAAAATTTTGATTTCTATACCTATTTTTGGGATTTTGTTTAAAAAATCTTATCTTTCTAGGTTTGCTAGGTCACTTAACAATCTTTTAGATAGTAGTGTTACAATACTTAAGACGCTTGAAATTACCGCTAAATCTATTGGAAATGAAGTGTATAAAAGGCGACTATTGCTCTCTATGGAGGATGTAAAGCAAGGTATTCCACTGGCTGAAAATTTGACTGAAAGTCCCCTATTTCCTCCTATGCTTGTAAGTATGATCGAGGTGGGAGAACAAACCGCGCAACTAGACACCATCATGGGCCAAGTTGCGGATTTTTATGAGCAGGAAGTTGATACTGCAGTTGAGGGTATTTCAAAGATCATCGAACCAGTGATTTTAATTGTGATTGGCTTGAGTGTTGGTACGATTGTGGCTGCTATCATTATGCCGATTATGCAGCTTTCAAATTTGGCTGGATCACTTTAGAAATTATGTGTGTTTTTATGTAGTTTTAACGAGCTAAAATAGTAAAATGTTGTATAGCATTATTTTGTTAAAATTTTGGTTTTGTATTCTGTTTATGCTTTTTATGTAGATTAAAGATGCACTTTTGACAAAGTTAATCAATTGTTGTTAAACATACTTGCTTTTAAGATCTGAGAAGTGTATAATTTAATAGTATTAAACCTTACTCATTAACCCTATGAAAAATGTTTAAAAACAAAAAAGGTTTTACGTTGATCGAGCTACTTATTGTTATTACGATCATCGGAATCTTGGCCGTGGCATTCTTGCCAACACTACTTGGAGCACCTGCGAAAGGTAGAGATACACAAAGAATCGCTGACCTACAAAAGATTCAAAAAGTTTTGGTAAACCACGATCTTGAAAGTGGAGATGGATATCCAGAGAATACAGGATCTATTGATTCTGCTTTAGTATCTTATGGTGCTGCTCTATGGACTGCTACTTTTGAAACTTCATTTGGAGGAGCTTTACCTGCTGGACCTGATGATGTTGCATATGAATATGTAGATGCACCTGGTGACTATAGCTTTGGTTTATATACAGAAGTAGAAATTTTTGAAAATGCAAATGCTGCTTGTGATGATGCTGCAGATGTAACACTTATAGAGGCTGGTACTCCAGCTGACCCTGTTGATGATGGAACAACTGTTTGTTATGCTATATTTACTCAATAGTTTTCTATAAAAAATCATAAAAACTTTAAAAAGATCCGGATCTAAATCTGGGTCTTTTTTGTTTAATAGGTAAAAAGGCCCGCCGGTTAAGGCGGGCCTTGAAAGGGTTCAAGTGTTGCTGGCTAGATGTGGAAGTTGTCTGGGGTGTCGAAAAATTCATCTGCCCGTTTGGCTGTGATGTTGTAGGGACCATTTCCGAAGTAGGCGTGTTTTATGGCATCTACTAGAAATTTTCCTCCTGTTTTGTCGTAGTTTTTGTAGAGTTCTGAGTGTTGAAAGCCTGGTTTGAGCGGTATTGATAGTGAACCGCCTAAGTACTTACACTTATCGCAATCGAAATCTACTAATGCTATACCTCCACTGATGTGCCTGGTGATGAACATCCTTTTTACAGGACTGTCATCTTTGCACCATTTGCAGACGCCAGGTATCTTGAGATTCATAGCCCTACGGACAACATATTTGATCCGCTCGGTCTCCTCTGCAGTGTACTGTCTTGTATTTTTGTACCAACCCTTCGCAATTGCATAGAAAAAGTATCCTGGATCCCTGAAAACTAATTGCTCCCAGGTGATTTTTATTTTTGCGAATTTTTTACTGCCTCTGACCAAAACTGCCATGAGATTTTTCCTCCATTGGAAAATCTAGTTGTTAATGAACCGCGGCCATTGTATAGAGGTTTTTTGATATTTAAAAGAAAAAAAAGCCCTGGCAAAGCGATGAAGAATGTCATCGAATTGTTTGGGCTTTGTGGGGTGTTGACCGGCGTGGGTCTGAACGTTGTTTCATCCTTAGCCGGACACTTTTTGTAGTTCTTCCACTTCGCCCCATTCGGCTTCAATGTGGCCTTCCTTGCTATTTGCGTTGTATGTGGCGGTGAAACTAACTGGATGCTTCATCCCAGCAGCTTGGACTCTGCCCTCAAGGCTGAATACAAATCTGTTTTTGTAGGGAAAGCTCCAGCGAATCACGTGGAGTTGGAGCTTCTCATCATCATCCATGATGACGAGAAGATACCTAATCTTCCACGTATACACCGCGTACAATACGTCTTGTGGGTCTGGATTTTTTCCATCCCCCTTTTTGAAGTTTCTTCGCGTTTTCATGTCTGCTCCAAATTTGCAATGAGCTGTTATTATGAACTACATGTTAATATTAACATGTTATTTTGTTTTGTCTAGTTTTTTAAGCAATGCTTTATTGTTTTTGTCAAGGCAAAGATTCAATTATGGGCTTTATGGTGCGGTTTTGGGTACATTTTTTGCGTGTTTTCTGGTATACTTATTAGATTTAAAGAAGAGAGAAAAAAATGCAAATAAATACAAAAGAAAAATTAGCTAGAATATTGATTGCTTTTGTTATGCTTTTTTCACAGTTACTTCCAGCACCGGTGGCTTATTCTTTTTTTGGAGCTTTTGCTATTGGTGATATTCCTCGGTCTTTGGAAGATGCTGATATGGAGCTTGTTGCTGTTGTGGTTGATTCTGCACTGTATAATGATGATACAAAATATATTGGGCTTAGGGGAGAGTATAGTTCTTTAAAAAATGTTACTTTTAAAGAGCGGGTTAATCGGTATGCTAAGGACTTGATAGAAAACTATCCTGGGACTGATGTTAAGATTGTTGAGTTTGACCCTGCAACTGATGATGTGCTTAGTGTATCTAGGGCTTTGGAAAACCTTTATAAACTTGGGGACAATGGTAATAAGCTTGTGGGTACTGTGCTTATTGGTGATATTCCCCTGCCGGTTGTTAATAAAAACTCTAATCGCTTTGTCAGTCTTTATCCATATACGGATTTTGTTGATAAGGCTTATGTTTATGATAGTGAGCAAAATTCTTATATTCCTAATACTAAAAATTTAAAGGCGCAGGCGGAAATTTGGCATGGAATTATGCGATCGTCTGAAAATTCTATACGTGGACTTGAGGAATTATCGGTTTACCTTGATAAAAATCATCTCTACTACTTAGGTGAGAAAAAATTTAGGGACTTTGATAAAAAAATGTTTTTTGCTGACCTAGTGGAGGAGGAAAAAAATCTTAATGAAAACACATATCAATTCTATCAAAAATATCTTGCGTCACTTGAGGATAGTGCATATGAGCGTTATACAAAAGATTGGGCGGCGGATGCAATGAGTATAGATGGTGCGGATATTGATACTAATATGTTTGAGGGGGCTCCGGATATATATACAAAGCAAATTATTGATCAATCTTTGACTGCTTACTTTAAATTATTTTCCAGTTATTTGTCTGATGTGAATGCTTGGACTGAAAGTACTGGGCGATATCAGAGCACTGATGTTGACACGCCTATGACTCAAATATCTGTGAGGGATGAGATTGCAAAAAAATATTTGAAAAATCTGAATGATAGTATTGAGGCAAAGATTAATCAGGTTGTGGATATGATTGCGGATGATATACCAATTTTAGAGTATTCTACTATTACTGGTAAGTTTGGTTCTGGTACTGCGTTTAAGGTGAAGCAAGATGAATTGGCACCTTTTGTGACGTCGCAAATTTTTAGGTTTAATTATAAAAATGAAATTACTGGTGATACATTTATCAATGGTGTAAATGTGGATGATCTTGAAAGTCCTGATCAATGTAGCTTGTATTTGGGGTCTGGTGATAATGTTGTGACTGCTAGTCGTGTGGATAATATGACCACTGCTATCCCGAATGTGACTACTGGTGTTTTGGCTAATATGATTTCGCCGGAGGAGGCTTTTGAGCGATTTGCTGTGGAAAGTCCTGGGGCTGTGGTTGAAGGATTTTTAAATAATCCTTTAGTTTCAAATTTTGAAAATCCTTTTGATGGAAAACTTGAAAAAGGTGATCTTATTGTTTCGGTAAATGATGTTCAACTTTCTGCTTCTCTAAATTATGAAAATGCTATAAAAAAAGTTTTTGATGATTTTAATGAAATAATTAGACTTATAAATGATGGGCGTTCAGATGAAATTGATAAAAATATTATTGATAAGATTTTGATAAGACCTGGTGACTCACTTGCTGCTGGAAATGTTAAAGTTGGAACTGCTAATGTTCCTATGGAGTTTGTGCGTGATGGAGTTAAGAAAAAAACAAATTTTATATTTTCTGTAAAAAGTGGTTTAGGATCCAACCAAGATCCACAAGGTAACCCTGAATTTTACTTGTTATATACTCGTGATGGATTTTCTTTTGTTATGGATATTTTTGATAAAAAATTAACTAAGGCTGCAATCTTTACTCAAAACCTAACTATTGAAGGTAATGGTTTTGCAGGTAATGGTTATGGTTTGGATGCTGGATGTAATGCAAATAATACTGGTGAAAACTTGGACCGGTGTTTTGCTCGAGTTGCTATGATGCCAATCAAGGATAGAGCTGGTACTGTGAAGGTTGATGAAAATTTTGATAAAGATGTTGATGAGCTTCATCTTGATGCTTGCTATTTTGGGATGCCGGGATATTCAAACCTTAATGTGGATGCAAATAAATATAAGTATGTACTAGACTCAAGAACTTATTCACCTTTTGGTACTGATGAGGAATATGATCATTATGGTAAATATTTAAATTCTATTGCTAATTTTGTTAAGGATTCTAATAGTGTGCGTGATATATCTATTGCTTCTGAAATTAGTGATGAGTATTTGGCGAGTGATTTTGTGCTTAATGATATTGGTAAAATTGTGACTCTAAAATATTTTAGTGATAGGTATGGATTTTTTGATGGAATTGATAATGATGATGATGGACAAATTGATGAATTTGATGAGGGTGATATTAAGTATGGAATTGCTGAAAATGATATGGAAAAAATCGGACGAAAAATGTTGTCGAGGGAAAGGACATTTGTTTTGCCGGCATCTTTAAATTCTACCGGTACAGAAATTACTATGAAAGTTATGCCGAAAGTTATTAAGAAAATTTCTAGTAGTATCAAACATGTTGAACCTACTAGGGAAACTATTGTAGCGCATATTAAAAGTATGGGTGGAGCTATGGACTTGCCAATTGATAACCCTAGGTATGTTGCATTTGTGGACGAAGAAGGTGAAACTAAAAAAGTAAATTATGTAAATGCTTTTGAATCTGGAAATCTTTCTGAACTTAAAAATAATCTAAAAACTCTTGCTGCAAATATTGCTTTGATGCAGGGAGCTTATAAAGTTTTTGGAGCTGGTGCAAATGAAAGTGATTATGAAGTACTTGCAATTAGGGATAAAATTTATAGTTTATTTACTGAGTCTTTGATTGATGCAGGGATGTTTGAAAAAACTCTTGAGTGGAATAGCCTGAGTATTGATGATAAGCATGAATATGTTTTGAGGGACTCTTTAAATGTTGATGAGGGTGGATATGAGTTAAGCTATCTTGTACTTGATGGTAATAGTGAATATTTTGATTTGAATTTTAGTCGTTTTGAATCTGATGTTTTGGATGAGGTAGTAAATGGTTCTGATGTTTCTTTAGATGCTGGTAATGATAGTAATGTAGGCACTGTAGGCACTGTAGGTGCTGATGGCGGCTTGGATGTTGTTGAAGTTGTGGATGAAAAAAATAAAGATCTGTTGGATGAATTGGGTGCTGATTTATTAGACTACTATGAAAAAGAAATTGTGCCGTTTATAAATGGATTTACAACTGTGCCTAAATTTGAAGATTGCTGTGGATATTCTTTGGCGTTAAAAAATGATGAAGAAAATCTAGCGACTCTTTCTCAAATATCTATGTCTGTTGATAAAGATATTGTTAGAGCAAATGGTCAGGATATTATTGAGATAGTAATTGAGGGTGATGAAGATGTAAGTGAAAAAATAATTTTAAATGTTGAGGGTGATGAAAATGTATATGAGATGATTTCAAATGAGCAGACTGTGCTTATGGACAAAGTTGCTATTTTTAGAATTAAATCTTCTGATATTGCTGGTAGTGTAAAAGTTTTTGCGGTGACTGAAGATGGGCTTAGATCTAATTCTATACAAATCGAATTTTCTCAATTGGAATCTACTCTAATAACTTACGTTGGTGATGAATTGAAAAATGATCTAGCTGCAGATAATGAAAGTAAAATGAAAGTTGAGGTGAGAATTGCAGATAAATCTTCTTCTCAAAAAGTTAGACTTAGTGGGGATGGTCTAGAATTTGAGGGTGGAAATTTGTTTACATTTAACCAAGGAGTAGTAAGTACTTATATAAAACCTTTGACTTTGGCGGGAACATATACTATTAGGGCTGAAATTTTTGGTGGATCGTATCCAATAGTTGAGAAAGAAATTTTTGCTGTGCCAGGGCAGGTTAGAAAAGTTGATATAAATACTTCAAGTACTGTACTTGTTGATAATGGAGAGTCGAAGGCAGATGTTTTGATAAGCGTTTTGGATGAATTTGATAATGTGGTTAATAATGATTTTGTAGAAGTTGAGCTTAAATCTGATGAAGGTCTTGTATTTGAAAAAAATAAACTTTCACTTTTGGAAGGGGAAGAAAGTGTTAAGTTGGCCGTCTATAACAATGTAAATGGAATAAGCTCGGGGATGATATCTGCTAAGGTTTTGACTTTGGATGGGGCGAGTGAAATTTATAGTTCTGTAAAAATTAATATTGTTGATGAGCTTAAAATAAAAACAAGCGTGAATGGTCAAAATAATATTACTGCAGAGATAACTGATAAATCTGGTCAACGTATAAACTATAATGGCCCTGTAATTTTGAGAAATTTGAGTGAAAATCTTGGAAGTCTAAATCAAAGTACAACACTATCTATGAGCTCTGGTCAGTTAAAGTCTGGACTTGTAAGTTTTATTTCTAACAATACTGCAGGGACGGTGGAGATTGAAGTTGAAGTTCCTGGGTTTGCTAGTGAAACTTTGAGATTTTATATTGATGCGAAAGAAGCTGAGTCTATAAAAATCGTAAGTGATAGTGATACCATATTTACCAATCAAGGTGATAAGACTTTGATTACGGCAAAATTGTTTGATCAATATGCAAATAGTGTTAAAAATACTAATTTAATAGTTGATTTTAAATCTGATGATAATATAAATATTGTAAAAACTGGAAATGCAACTGCTGAAGTTTCTGGTATGGGAAAGAGTGGTAAAGTTTTGATCACAGCAAGTGCGGATGGTCTTTTAAATGGCAGTATAGAAATTGATGTTAAAAAAAGAGTGTTTTATGATGCGGTTAAAAAGTTTAGTCCAAAATCTTTGTATATATCTTTGCTGGGTGAAAACTTTGGAGATATTAGTGTAAAAAATAATCTAGTTAATGCATTAATTTTTGAAAGTGAGGTACAGGCTATTGCGACGGTGAGTGCTGGTGCTAAAGATAAAGGTAAGATTATTGCTTATGTTTCTGAAAATGATGAAATAGAAATTATTTCTGACACTGTTGGTTTGGTGGATGAAAATAAAATAGTTTATGCGGGGACTGAAATAGCAAATGTAAATAATGGACTTAAGATGATCGATAGCCTTGGGCGATTTGAAGTTGTACCTGCATATACAGGTATCTCAAGTAAAGATATGAATGGATATTATTTGATCGATATGGAATCCAATCTTGAATCTAATATGTCTCCGGGTGCTGGGTATAATTCTTTAGAAGATGCTGGTGAAGCTTCTGGAATTGGCTTTGAAACTGGAAATAAACATATGCTTTATTTATCTGCTGGAGAGTCTGTTGGTCAATCACATTTACCTTATGGTTCTGAAGTTGTGATGATCTTTGGTGATCCGATGATAAGACTTGATGCAAACAAGGCATCACCTATGAGTGGTTTTGATGACAGTATTGGTAAGTCAATCTATACAAGTGAAAAAGAAATTTTGGATATGATTAACTTTGATGTTGATAATGATGGGGACAATGATATTGCCAGTTTATATGCTGATGGTGAAATTAGGTTACTTAAAAATGTTGATAGAAATAGTGAATTTGAAGATATGGGAGTTATTGCAAATATTCCAAATGGAATTTTGGCGGCTAGTGAGATTGATATAAATAATGATGGATTTGATGATTTGATAGTTGGTACTCAAGATGGATGTAAAATTGGAGATGTTTGCGTGACGCTTTTGACTAATCAAAATGGAAGTTTTGTTTCTGAGACGCTTGATCTAAATATAGATGGAAAAGTGTATGAGATAAAATCTGCAGATTTAAATTTAGATGGATGTGAAGATATAGTGCTTAGTGATAGTGCTGGTAAGCTTCGTACATTCTACAATAGCAAGGATTGTGCTGGTCTTGATGAAAACTATGGAAAGGTTTGGGACTTTGGTTTGACTCTGGATAGTAGTAAGGATATTTCTGATTCGCTTTATATATCTTATGATGGAATGCCTGCGTCTAGTGGAGGAACCATTGATACTGGTGCTACAGTGTTAAATCATGTGCGCGATATTGCTGCACTTACTTATTCGACTAAAAAAGTTACTGATTTAAATGGTGAAAATATAAATGTGGGTGATCGTATTGATTATGTGATTACTCTAAAAAATAGCTCTGATAATGATTTGAAAAATCTTGTGATATCAGATTTGACTAGTCCAAATATGACTATTGATGAAAGTAGTCTTAAATGTATGGATAGTGCCTGTGATGAAGGTCTTAGTTTTGAAAAATCTGGAATGAGTTTGCGTTCGCATCTTGTTGTTGGGTTAAATATTGCTGCAAATTCTACAAAAATTATTGGATACTCGATGGTAGTTAATGCTGTGCCGAAAGTTAATTTTGATATTGGAAAGGGCTTTGAGGATTATCAATTTAAGGATGATAATTATCCGGATATATTTGTTAAGCCGGAATATAATCCTTCGGGAATGCGGACATATTTACATTCGGTTGATAGGATTGATGAAAAAGGTCATACAATTTATAGATTGTATGAAATCCCCTCTAGTGTTGATCAAGGGCAGGTTGAGGCCGCGCCTGATATCGCGCTGACTGAAGAAGAGCAAATTGAGCAAATGAAAAAATTAATGGAGGAATTGAATATTGATTCTGATTATGATGGTGTGCCTGATTATATGGACAATTCGATGGGAAATGATAGTGGTGGATCTAGTACGAGTTTTGCTGATGATGTGATAAGTGTTGCCAGTGATATTGCTAAGTTTGCTAGTACGTATAAATGTGCTGGTGGTGGATGTTTGGCAAATCCATATAATAAGGCTTTCTTTGTACCTAGTGTTGCGGATGGTGAGGTTGGGACTGCAGTGATATCTGTGCAACCTGCACCGCCACTTCCTCTTGCACCGATTCCATTTGTTTATGGAGCTTCTCAAAATTTAAGTTCTGTATTCCGTTTTTATATATCCCCTACTGCTACACTGGGACTTGCGACTGCTGCTTGTTTTGGAACTCCAAATCCATTGCCAAGTTGTATTGTATATCCTGTGCCTCTAGAATCTCTTGGACTTTGTCCTGATTTTGTTGGACCTATAAATGATGCAATTGTTGCGGCTAAGGATTCTTTAAGCTCTCCGGAGATGGGACTTACTGCGGTTGTAAATGATGGAGATATTGGTAGTGGAAGTGATGTGTATAGTTCAAATTACTCTTATGTTAATGATGGCTTTAATTTTAATTCTGCAGGTTCTGTAAATATTAAAATTCCTGGATTTCCAAGTATTATTACTGATTGGATTGATAATCAGACTGAGGAGATCTTTGATAAGCTTTTGGATTTACCGGATATATATTTTATTTATCCTGATTTTAGTACTATGTTTTCTGATAACCTGACGCGTGGTGCTGATTATACTAAAATTAGTAGCTTGGAAGATGTGCTTCGAGCTATAAATAGTGTGCCTTTGATACGTATTGAAACTAAAGATATTCAAATAAAAGTGCCTGCGATTAGTCAGGAGGAAATTGTAAAATATAAGAGACAAGCATATCTGTGGCTGGAGTATGAAAAGAATGAACTGAAAAAAATCCAAGATTTTTGGCAATGTGATATTAGTGATGAGCGTAAAGATTTGTGTGATTCGGTGACTGTTGAAATGAGTGATTTTATTGCTTCGGTTGAGGATCTATTAAATAAACTAGATATGATTGCAAACTTGCCGCGTGATATTTTGACTTGGAGGACTTTGGAGGCTAAGTATGCAAGTCAGCTTGTTTGTTATTTGGATGCAATAATGGATTATACTGGTGGCTATCTAAACAGACAGACTCGTATTATTGATTCTTGGATGAAGGCTATTGATAATGTTATTAAAACTTTTAAAAATTGGAAAATAATTTTGGATATTGTTGCTGATTATCAGACATCTTGTGATGACTGTAGTAATGATCGTTTTACAGATATTGGTTTGTTGTTAAATATTTTTGCTGCGCTTCCTACTGAGTTGCCTGTTGTGAAAATTCCTAAATGGCCGGATATTGTGTTTGATATTTCACAGGTTAGGGCGGGTGCAAAGATTATTTGGCCGGATGTTAGTTTTAGACCTGAGAGGATTGTGTTACCTGATTTACCAACTATTACATTGCCTGCTACTTTGCCGGAGATGATTGATATAAATATTGTTTTGGAAGGTTTTGGAGAATTGCAATTGCCTAGTTGGCTTGAAAACTTTCCTTCTCTGACATTACCTAATGCTTTACCTGATCTGCCACCGCTTGCATTACCGCAGCTACCAGATCTACCAAAGCCACCTAAAATGCCTACACTTGATAGTAGGATTGCTAAGTTGGCTGCTGATTTAAGGCCAATATTTAAAATACTTTGTTTGATCAAAAAAGGATATATGCCTGTACCAGAAGGTAGCCTTGCAAATGAGATTAAAATTTTGACCGCTCCATCTGTGTCTGCAACTTTGCCATTTATGCTGGACCTTGGTGTGCAGATGCCTGGTATTGAATATGATTTTGTAGAGGAAATTCGTATCACTGCTAAGTTAAACTTTGGCATTGATACGAGTGTTATTTACAATGTGGTGAATAAATCTGTTAATTTGTATAACAAAAAAATTGAAGGATTTATTCAAGATATTGTTAATGAAACTTTAGATGCTCCCATACAGCAAGTTATTGATTCTACGATAAAAGCTGGTATTGATAAGGCAAATAAAGCTATGCTTGATGCTGCTAATGCAGCTGTTAATGCTGTAGAGGATGATGTAACTGCTGCGGTTGATGCTGTGAGTGAAGAGGTTACAAGTGCAGTTGATAATGTAACTGGTAATATGGCTGGCCTTGAGGCGAGCGTTATAGAGTTTTCAAATTCTATTAATGAATTTGTTGCGGAACTTGAAAATTTTGAGTCAGTTGATAAATATGTTTTGGTTGCTGAGCAAATATATATTGACCCTTCTCATCCAATGCTAAATAGGACTATTGATGAAGTTGAGTTAGATATTCTTACTGAGGACTTGCCTGATAATCCTGAGATGCAAAAGATGGCAAATTTGAGATCTGAACTTATTGCATATACAAAAAATTTGAATGATGGAAATAAAGTTTTGCAAAGTATTGATGACTATACTGAGTTTAGTAAATTTGTAGCTGAGGATGATGAGGATCTAAAATTGATTGCGTCATTGAGTAATGACTTGGGTAGTGGTTATGAAAGTAAAGAAGTGAGTAGCTCTATGTTTGGTAGTGGAGTTGAGTCTATCTTTGATGATATGAAGGATGATATTCTCATTGCGGAAGTTGGTGATGGTATTGGGGCTGGTTCTACAAATAGTGCGGGGGCTACTAGTATGGACAGTCAGATGCCAAAGGGATTTTATGTGGGCGTTAATGGAGTGAGTGAAAAGATTATGGATTATGACCTTGAGCTTGATAGGCGTGTGAATTTGATATTTAACGATGTTGAAGGTGATAGCGATACTGACATTGTGTTTGCGCTTGGTGGTGATATTTATCTTAAAGAAAACTATCTTGTTGATGATGTTTCTAAGCAGGGTGATATAAGTATTGGTGCTAATGTAAGTGATTATGAAATAAAGGCTGGTGTTGACATGGTTTCTGATGTTTTTGTTGGAAATAAGAGAGTGGATTTGAGCTGGGTTTATAAAGCTGAGGCGGATGGATATAAAGTTGTGTTTAGAAATTCAATATTGAATTTGGATAATATTGCTTATGAGTTTGATCTTTTGCTTAGTGATTTGAGTGATGAAAAAAATCCGTCTTATAATTTTGAAGTTGAAAATGGAAATTATTATGTGGAAATATATGCAGTAGATGGTGATAATGAAATTTATTTTGGATCTAATTTGTTTGCTGTGTCACCTTCTCTTTGTTTGGATCGAGATAAGCCTTTCCCTGCTGTTACAAATAATAGTGTTGAATTAAATATTTTTGAAACAGTGGTTATTGATGCTAGCAGTTCGTTTGATAGTTCGGGTGAGATTATTGAGTACTATATAAAAAATAAAGATACTGGCAAAATTATGTGGAGTGATAAAAATTTGTCGCTGGATGAAGACATGGATGGAGATAAAACTAATGATAAAAGTAATCCTGTATTTAATATTGGACCTTATCAGTCTGCGCAGGATATTGGTGAACATGTATTTGTGCTGACTGTAGTGGATCAAAGTGGTAATACTGCGGAGATGGAGATACGTGTGGTGGTTGGGGCGCCGAGTATGAGTTTGAGTGTTGCCTTTGATGGTGTGGGCGAGGCGCGCGCGTTTGGAGAAATTGATGTAGATAATGGAGCGTTGCCGTTTAGTTTGATGCGTAAAAGAATGATCGAACAATCTCATGATGGTGAGCTTTATAAGACTGTTAGGGTTGATAAAGTTATTACTCCATCTGCGAATGCTGATGGTAAATATTATACTGACACAAATGGTAACTATGAAGTCACTGACTTTGAGTTGGATGATATGATATTGGTGGAAAATGCTGATAAAGTTATTGTTGCAGAAATTCATCCGGATACTGGAAATGTTGGTAAAGTTGTTAATGGATACTTTGCAAATGTTGTTGTTTCTCAGCCTGGCGTGAGTGCTGGGTATATTGAGATTGTTGATAATGTTGGAAGACAGTATGCAAAAGTATTTGTGGTTGGAGATGAAAATACTGATGTTAAGATTTTTGAGGAGATTAGTTTGGAGGATAATTTAAAGAGTGGCGCGGGGGCCAGTGCCGGAGGTGTAGAGAGTGGCGATGGGGCTTTGAGTGCTGAGTTTGTTGATCTGTTTAGAGCGGCTAGTGTTGTTGTAAATGATTTGTATACTAATGATAATATAAAATTTGAAAGCTTTGCTGGTGATGATAAAGTTTATCCTGGTGGAGTTAGTTTTGTTGATGTGGAAAATAATAAAAAACTTTTAATTGTAGATACTGCTGGTAATGTTGTGGTGTTGGATGAAGGTGTTACCCTTCGTAAAAAGGCTAATGATCATGAGGTTGATCCGCTGATTTTTGAGATGCTGTATGGGGGGCGCGCGGCTGGGGAGATGGTGATTTTGAATGGTGTAGATGATCAGAGTGCGATGGTGCTTGGGGAGAAGTATGTACCTGCTGCGCGCCCAGAATTTCCAGATGCGAGTAGTCTTTACAATGATTTTGGTAGTAAAAAATCTGATAAATTTGTTGATGCAGACAACAGCTTAAAATCAATTCTTGATGACTTGTATAAAAAAGATATTATCCAATATAGAGAAACTGATGAAGGAATTATGTTTAATGATCAAGAAATAATAGGTAGGGCAGAATTTGTAAAATCTGTATTAAAAATGCTTTGTATTATCCCTCGGCCTGAGGCTTACCTTGAGTATAGAGATGGAGAAACAAATGGTGGATTTAGTGATCTTTATTATCGTGAAGATGGTCTTGAGTGGTTCTATCCATATCTAAAAGAGGCTGATTTGCGTGGGCTTATCTATGGTTATCGCGGTGAGACTGATCCGTATTCTGAGCTTCATCCATTCAAACCTAATCAAATTATTACCCGCGCTGAAGCTGTGAAAGTTATACTTGAAGCTTTAGAGATGCAGGGACTTATTGATCTAAGCTCTGTAAGTATTGACCCGGAACTTTGGTATCGAGAGTATATGATTGTTGGACAAGATATGCTTCCTTACCTTGCGGATGGTCAAAGTATTCCAAACAATTATATAATTAATGAATTTGAGGCGCAGTACCCTGATCAGGCAATGACTCGCTATGATCTAATAGTAATGACAACTCGAGTGCTTGATACTTATAGCTGTTTTGAAATTGATAAAAATGCAAATGGTATGTCTGACTATTGTGAAAAAAAATATGATATATCAGATCCGTTTGCTGATGAAGATAAAGATGGGCTTAAAAATATTGATGAATGTAGAGAAGGTCTAGATCCTTGGAATCCTGATACTGATGGTGGTGGAGCTTTGGATGGTAAAGAAGTTGAGTTTAATACAGATCCACTAAATACAAATGATGATCCTAAAGATACTGACAATGATGGCCTGACTGATAAAGAGGAAGTTTTAGTATTCTTTACTGACCCGCTTGATCCAGATACTGATGATGGTGGTATTAAAGATGGACCTGAGGTTGATGTCGGAACAAATCCACTACTTGAGTGTGATGATTTTGGAAAATGTGATGAGGAGATAATTAGTGAGAATGAAAGTACTGCAGGACTTTATATTGTACCTGGAGATTGTGGAACTTGTCCCTGTGAGTCAACACTACTACATCGTGCGGATCTGATAAATGGAGATATATTGTTTAGCGTAATCTCAAGTATGGATGAAAAATATTTCTTTTCAAAAAGTAATGAAGTTATAATCAATAAAAAATTATGAAAAAAATAATTGCAATTACATTAAGTTTGATATTGATAGGTGTACAAGTATCTTATGCTGCTGCACCTGATGATCAACTTGCTGAAATAAAGCAAGATCTTGAACCATTGATTGAAATGTTGAGCTTAAAAATTGAAAATTCTGCAATTCGTGATTGTAAAAAAATTCTATCACCGATTTTTGATGCGGAAACATTACTATTCTTACAATTTATAGATACTCACTACAAAAATAAAAGTTTAAATAGTTCACTTAACAATATTGCAATCGCAAAATATGGGGAATACAGACTTAAAATGTCTTCTTACATATATCTTCTAACGCCAAAGGCAAAGGATGGAGAAAATGCAATATTATTAAGTGAGGAATTTAACGCATATAAGGAATGTGACAGTCTTGCTAATGCCTACGTAATGCTTTCAAAAGAAAAAATGATTGAGCATATAAGACAAAGTACTTATCAAAAAAAGGCAACTGCGTTCGTCGAAAAATATGAATCAATTAATGATCAAATGCGTGATCTCAACTATAAATTTGCAAAAATGTATTCTTACTTTGCAACATTTAAAAATAAACTACCTGGATTTTTGACCAGCTGTATAACTAAATAAAATGAAGTTTTGGAAGTTACTAACAATTAGCATAATAAGTTCGATCATTACTCTTGTTCTTAGTACTGTAGCATATACATTTATTGCAAATGCTGCTGAGGGAGATGACAGTCCTCTTTATAAAAATCCTTCGTTTGGATTTACGCTGGTTAGTAGCTCTTATCATTTTAGTATGAATGATTATTTTAATGAGAAGATGGAAATTCTAAATACAATTTTAGAAAAAGATGATTTTGCAAAGGATGTAAATTTTAATGCGCCGGCTGATGATAAATGTACGGATACAAATGTAAGTAGTTATTGTGTATCGATGGGAGCGCTGGATATGTATTTTGAATATCTGGAAAGTTTAGCAGTAATTAGAAAACAACTCCCTGTACGTGAAGAATCAAATGCTATTTGGTTATCTGATCTTTATCAAATATTTACAACGAGAAACAGTAAACTGGATCAAGAGGTTGATGATGCTAAAGAAGTAATGGAAGCAACTATTGCGGCATATCACGAATACAGACTGGCATATCCTATGCACCGTGAATATGAAAATATAATAGAAAGTCTATTAAAATATAAACTTGCACTTAGGGAAGTTAGCAAGCGGGTGAGTAAATTCCCGGGAAAATTTATAGATGCTAGCTCAGTATATTGTGAATAATATGAATAAAATTTTATCAATCATCATAGGAATTGTAGTTGGATTAGGCGGATTTTGGCTAATGATTTCGCTTAACTATTTTGATGTTGCATATGGGCTAGTTACTCAAGAGGAAATGGATAACGTAATCATTGGTGAAAACATGTTTGAATGGTCAGATATATTTAGTCCTTCAAAACAGGGACAAAATCTATACGACCTTGTATATGGAAAACTACTTAATTCACCAACTGAAGAAGCTACAAAAAATATCATGCAAAAATATGGAATGACTATTGGCGAAGCTGAAGCAATTAGAAAAGGAACTATAACTGCTCTAGTAAATAATCCTAATACAATTGACAGACACATGACACAACAGCAAATATACAATGAATACTATGCAATACAAAAAGACTTTAATGACTTTTATGAACTACTAAAACTAAAAGAAGAACTAGAAGTTGCAACAAAACCAAGTGAACTGTTTTCAAATGGTGATATTATGGATTCTGGTTTTGATCTGTTACGAGATTTAGAAATTATTGAGGAAATACTATTTTTGGGCACAGAGCCAGTGACTGTATCTGGTAGTTTTAGTGGGTCGATTGATTCCCCTATTCTTGAAAATATATATAATTTATGGACAGAAAATTCGGATACAAATACTAATAGTGAAACTTTAAATAGTACTGGTGAAACTTCAGATCTTATAAATCGTAATGAAACTGTAGATGTAAATGAACAGTCCCCTATCCAGAATGAAAATATTTGTATAGATGAAAGTAATTTAAGTGAAACTTTAAATAATTATGAGGAAATTGTTGTAGAAAATTTGGAAAATGAAAGTGCTGCTAATTTTGATGGAAATCAATATGATCTAATTAAAGATGGTGAAATCCAGCCAGCGCCAGCTGATAAATGGGGATCATCTTGGTGTAGTCAACTTTTACCTGCTACATCCAGTGCAAATGGATATGGATATTTAGCTGAGTCAAATGGATTTAGTAGTTTGTCAGATATAAAAGATTCTGTGCTTAATGAGACTCTAGGCGGACAAGCTGGTTTTGCTGCGGGCAATGAAGACTTTAAAGTGGCCTTATCTGTTTGTTTGACTACTGAGTTTATAAAGAAAACTTATGTGACTTATTTACCTGGAGAGAGTTGTGTGCTTTGTGAAATTGAAAGGATTAATGAATTTTTAAATGAAACTGTGTCGCATTCGTTAATTCCAAATAAAGTGTCTGGAAGCTATATGGCACCGACAAAATGTACTGAGGCTTACCAAGCTCCACTAATCGATATGCAAGTAATTACAATCCCAGCTCCGATTAGTACTCCAGCAAATTATGACCTTATAAGTGAAACAAATATATTTGAAGAATGGAATAGTTTTGTGGAAACATATCGACCTTTCTTAAGTGATGCAGGCAAAATTGATGCAGATTTTAATACTGACTTTGTTCTTAAAAATATACCGGGAGATGCGACCCTAGAAGAAGCGATGCGTGAGATTAATGCAATCCAATCTAAAGAATTGAGCAATGCGCTAAAGATGTCTGACAATATCACGACTGCGACTGAGGTTAAAAATGTAAAATTGTATTCTCAAAACTTACTTACAGAATTAAAACAGATGACTGCGCTGTTTGAAAGCATACAGATGCTGCTAAAAGAAACTGATGAAAATGCCTGTAATATGATTAAACAATTACCAACACTATAAAATGAATAAATTTTGGAAAAAAATTAGACAAAATTTAATTTGGGTGCTGATCCTGATAAGTTTGCTGATGAGTAGTTTTGATACTGCATTTGCGCTGAGCGAGGACCAGGAGCTTGGGCTTGTTGATCCATATATTGGTGATGAGCTTAGTGTAGGGCGTTGTATTGCTAAGGGAAATATTGATTTTATTTTGTTTTTGAAGTCGGCGATATATAGCGATGGTTTGTTTGAAGGCGTTTATGAACCTTTTGTTGATATAACTGTGCGCAATCAATGTCAGACAATTGATATTTCTGCTCTTATAAAGCAAAGAGATAAAATCCGAGAATACATAAGGGGTGCATTTCTAAAGTGTCAAAATGATAGGATACCTAATCTAAGACGTGCATATACACAAGTTAATGCGGAAATATATTATGTAAGGCATGTTGTGGATTCGAGTGTTATTTCAAATCTACCTACATTCATTCTAAATGATATACTAGATGTAAATCCTGAGGCATTCTACTATGATAAATTGTCACTTTATAAGGATATGAAAGAGAGATATGTGAATAGTGGTCAAATTAATAAAGATGATTTTGAAGTTTTCTTTTCTGACTTGGATAGTAGATATAGAAATAGAAAGAAAAGTTATGTGATTTGCGAGGATAATGCATGGAAAGAGCTAGGTGAAAAATGGGATGAATTTGCTAATGACTTAGGAGGTCTGTCCTCTTCTGCAGAATATGCTAATAAAAAGTTAGGTGGAAGTGCCGAAAAAATAATGGAAAATTTTGAAGATGGATGGTTAGAAAGTTATTTGACTGGAGTTATAAATCTTAACATCAATGGTCTTGATCCGGCTATGGCATTTGATGAAATATTAGCTGATCTTGATCAAGCCTTGTATATACCTGGATCTGATTCCCCTACACCAAAAACATATAAGTCATTATTGGATGGCCTTGGAGATGAGGATTTTAGATATAATATGGAAATAAGTAAGGAAATACTTCGAAGTAAATATGAGGTTTTGTATAAAGATTCATCTGACTCGAGTATTGAATTATTTGTGGATGAATTAAAAAATCTTGATGATGTTATTTTAGATTCTTTGGATGATATAGATAATGTTATTAAGTGTGCGAACACTATGAATGACAGACAGTGTCCTTAAAAATTCATATAAAAAAATAGCCCTGGGCATAGGGCTATTTTTTGGACATTTTTCAAGGGCCGAAAATTGAGGTTTTTTTATCTATGAACGAGGCTTAACATTCGATCGAAAAGCCTGTCTCTGAATTGTATGTTTTCTTCTACACCGTTAAGTTCGAGTGTCAAATCGCTAATTTCAGACACGCAATATGGACATCGATGTAGATTGTTTGATATGGATTTTCCACAGGAAAGGCAGTGAATAATCATGTACTTTTTGTTTTACCTAAATAACGTAGAAACTGTTATTTTTGTCATTTTTGTTTTTCTCAGTTGGGTGCTTGATCTCTTGTTTTGCAGGAATCTCTTTTGATTTTGTAGATTGTTGATCTATGAATGCACTAATGTCGCTCTCCTTGATTCTGTACATTCTTCCTAGTTTTACTCCTTTTAGTTTACCTTTTTTGATAAACCTTAAGATCGTAAAAGGATGTACTTGAAGCATTGTTGCTACTTGTTCAGTTGTAAAAAATTTCTCTTCCATTGTTTCTTTAATTCTTTTTAGTCGTTCATACTACACTTGATTTTAGTAAACTCAAGTTAATTTTACAATATTTTTCACAACTTTATTATATTTTACCCAACTTTATGTTAAATAACAGCTCGGAAGTAAACTTAACACAACTATTTTAAACTATCAATACTTTTTATATACTTTATTTAACTATATCTATTTTTAGAGTATTATATTTACTTATTCTTAATTGTTTTATATTTTATTGAACTTTATTATACTATATTAAACTATATTGAACTTTATTAAACATTTTTTTATTTTTTAATCTCGCTATTTGGCTTGTTTACTAGTTTTATATTTTTGTTATAGTAAAAAAACCAAATAACTATTAGGTAGTTCTTATTCAGTGTTTGCATTATGCTTGGATTTTTTTTATAAGCCCGAGTACTCCTCAGGCAGGACTTATAAAATAATTAGCGTAGCTGAGTTTTTTTGAGCCATTGGCCTGTATATGATTTCTTAATTTTTGTGAGCTCTTCTGGTGTGCCAATACCTATAATTTCACCGCCTTGATCCCCTCCCTCAGGACCTATATCAATCACATGATCTACTGATTTTATAACATCTAGGTTGTGCTCTATTACTAACACTGTGTTTCCCATATCAACTAGTTTTTGTAAAACTTCTAATAGTTTTCTAACATCATCAAAATGCAAACCTGTAGTTGGCTCATCAAGTACGTAAAATGTTTTACCTGTAGATCTCTTTGAAAGTTCTGTTGCCAATTTTATCCTTTGAGCCTCACCACCTGATAGAGTGTTAGCTGGCTGCCCAAGATGTATATATCCTAGTCCTACATCATATAGTGTTTGTAACTTGGTTTTAACAGAAGGTATGGCTGCAAAAAATTCTAAAGCGTCCTCTACTGTCATTTGCAAAACTTCATATATGCTTTTTCCCCTATATCTAACCTCTAATGCCTCCTCGTTATATCTTTTACCCTTACATGTCTCACATGGTACGTAAATGTCTGGCAAAAAATGCATCTCTATTTTTTTAATTCCATCTCCCTTACAAACCTCACATCGCCCACCTTTAACATTAAAACTAAAGCGCCCTGCTTTATAACCTCTAAGCTTTGACTCAGGAGTTTGCGCAAAAAGATCTCTAATATCTGTAAACACTCCAGTATATGTAGCTGGATTTGAGCGTGGAGTTCTACCAATTGGAGATTGATCAATGTTTATGATCTTATCTAGTTGATCTATACCTATAATCTCGTCGTGTTTACCCGGCATGGCTTTTGATCTATATAAAGTTTGAGATATTTTTCTTACTAAGATTGTATTTATTAATGTAGATTTTCCAGAGCCAGATACTCCTGATACAGCGATAAATTTACCTAGAGGAATATCTACACTCACATTTTTAAGATTATGTTCCCTAGCACCGATAATGGACAATGACTTACCTGTACCTTTTCTTCTTTTAGATGGAACTTTGATTTGCTTGGCCCCTGAAAGATATTGACCTGTTACTGAATTTTTATTTTTCATTATCTCTTCGGGTGTACCTTTTGCTATAACATTTCCTCCGTGTTTACCTGCTCCAGGACCTATATCAAGTATATAATCTGCAGTTAGCATAGTGTCTACGTCGTGTTCTACAACAATCACAGTATTTCCAAGGTCTCTTAGCGAAATAAGTGTTTTAATCAGTTTATCATTGTCATTTTGATGCAATCCTATACTTGGTTCATCTAGTACGTAAACAACTCCAGAAAGTTTTGATCCTATCTGCGTTGCAAGCCTAATACGTTGTGCCTCACCTCCTGACAATGTGTTTGCGGCTCTGTTTAAAGTAAGATATGACAGGCCTACGTTTTCTAAAAACTGCAGTCTATTTAATATCTCTTTTGTAATTTGAGCTGCAATTTGTGTGTCAGTTTCGCTCAATTTCATGTTTTGGAAAAAATCTGTGGTTTTCTTTACTGACAAATCAGTTATATCTATTATAGATGTATCATTTACTTTTACGGCTAGCATTTCTGGTTTTAAACGTTTTCCATGACAGCTAGGACATTCAAGTATACGCATAAAGTTTTCTATCTTCTTTCTAACATAATCAGAGTCAGTTTCTAAAAACCTTCTCTCTAGATTTGGTATAACACCCTCAAATTTTGTTTCGTATTCACCAGCAAACCTGCTACTTCCGTTTTCCTCTATGTTTACTTTGTACTTTTTATTTTTATCACCATAAAGGATGAGGGATATAACGTTTTGTGATAGATTTTTTACGGGTACACTCATAGAAAACTTATGTTCTACAGCAACACTTGCTAAAATTTTGTTGTACCAAGTAAGGTGTGATGTAGTAGTCGACCATGGCATTATTGCCCCTTCTGCTAGGGTTAGTTTTTTATTTGGAATAACAAGCTCAGGATCTATCTCTAACTTTGTGCCTAAACCATGACATTCCTGACATGCTCCATGTGGACTGTTAAAAGAAAAATTTCTCGGCTCAAGCTCTGGGACACTTATATTACAATCTATACATGCAAAGTGCTCGGAATATAGTTTTTCCTCACTTGTTTCGTGATTTACAACCATCATTAAACCTTCTCCAAACTTTAAACAAGTTTCTATAGAGTCTGCAAGTCTTGTTCTATTTGGATTTGGCAGATCAATTTCTTGACCTGAAGAAAGCTTTTGAACCTTCCTATCAAAATCCTTAACAACTAAACGATCTACAACAATTTCAATATTATGTTTTTTATTTTCATCTAATTCTGGGATATCTGTCACCGGTAAAACCTCTCCATCTATTCTAACTCTCACAAAACCTTCTTTTTGAATTTTTTCTATACCACGTTGATGCTGACCTTTTCTATCTCTAATAATAGGTGATAAAAGTAAAATTTTAGTCCCCTCTTCTATATTTGCGATGTCATCTATTATCTGTTGAGCTGTTTGTTTTTGGATAATATTTCCACATTTTGGACAATGTGGAAGTCCAATTTTTGCATATAAAAGACGCAAATAATCATATATCTCTGTAACTGTACCAACCGTTGATCTAGGGTTTCTTGGCGCTGATTTTTGATCTATAGAAATAGCTGGTGAAAGGCCGTCGATTGAGTCAACCTCTGGCTTATCCATGAGCTGTAAAAAGTTTCTAGCGTATGTAGAAAGACTCTCTACGTAGCGTCTTTGACCCTCTGCGTAGATTGTATCAAAGGCCAATGATGACTTACCTGATCCTGACAATCCTGTAATAACAGTAAATTTATTTTTGGGGATTTCTACATTTATATTTTTGAGATTGTGGATGCGGGCCCCCTTTACGATTATTTTGTCGTTTTGCATTAATACTTGGTTTTGGAGATTTATTGTTCAAGCATTTAGTTTACTATAATTTGTTTTAAAAGGCTAATTGTTTTTATGCATTAATTATCTAGCTTAATACACCTGAATCATCTGCATTAATATTTACTTCAAGATCCTGTGCACTAAGCTCTTTTTCAAATTTATCGGAGAATTTTTCAATTGTTGCAGATATAGATCTTGGCTTCCAAGTTTCGGCTTGTGCTGGAGTAAACGTAAGTATTTTACCATCCTGAACTCGCGTAATTAAAAGTCCTGATCCTTTGCTTAATTCAATTTTGTATGCATTGTTGTTGTTTTTTTTGTCTATGTAATTACCACTTTGTTTGTTTAATACCTGCCATATCTCGTAATGAAGTTTTGCAGAAAACTCTGAAGGCTGGTTTTCTGAACTTAATATTTTTTCTAACTCTTCATATGTAAGAGTTCCTTTTTCTATTTCCTTCTCCTGTGAGGCATTCTGAGATGCAATCTCTCCTGAGTTGATACTCTCAGAACCAACTACAGCCCCTCCTTTTCCTCCTAGGTCATCTATAGTTGCCTCTACTTCTGCTTGTGTATCTGTATTATCTTCTGTATTTGGTACAAACATTTCTGGAATGCTTGTTTGTGCTCCCAAAAATTCATCTGCTGCAGAATATACTTCGCCCTCTTCCACTGGCTCTGTATCAGTGTCTTGTGATTGTGTTTGAATTTTTGGCTCTGATTGTGACATGTTAGAAATAATTTTTGCATTAATTAAATCAAGTATGTCGGACTTTCCAAGCTTTGCATCAAAGTATTTAGCTGGAATATCAACACTATCACCGGTTTTTTCGTTTATGAATCTAAAGTTTTCAGGCTCTCCCACTGGATCCTCTAGTCTAAATCCATGATATCCATCTAGGAATATTCCAAGATTTTTTTGTGTACGTGGAGATGAGCTAATTTGAAGTATGTATTCTTTTGGAGATATTTTTTCTTGTGGCTCTTGTGATTTTTGAACTTCTCCAATCTCTTGGACGGGCTTTTTGTTACTATGTTTTACCCGTGGAAGTCCTCTTACTAGCGCGTTAAAAATCCTGGCTAAATCGTCCAATATGGGATTTGGACCGCTTTTCTCTTTGTATTTTTGAAGTCCACTAGATATATCTTTAAGTACTTGCTTTACATTAATTAAATTTCCTGCGATTTTTTCTTTTATTTCTCTTTTGTTGCTACTTGTAAATTCCATTCTTTTAAAATCATTTTTTATTTCATCCAATCTTGTAAAAGCCGTCAGTGTTTTTGATTCGACATCTTTTAAAGCATTTGATTCTGGAGAATCTACTGGCAACTCTTTACGTAATTCAAAAATTTTCTTTCCCATCTCCATAACCTTGTTTGCAAGACCTTCCATGGCCTCAATTGGAGTTCTGTTTTGCCTCTCAATGACTTCATTAATTTGAGGTGTTTTATTTGGATTATCTGTTTTTGACATAGGTTCTTTTAAATTTCTTCTAGTATTTTATTAAGTGAATCTTCATCCTGTGATTTTGAATTTTTTTCTTTCTCTTTATAGACCAAAGATCCAATTTGTTTTGTTGCTATATTTATTTGTTCGTAGAATGCATCAAGTATTTTAACTTGTGCTTTTTCGTCTTCTTTTTCTAAAAACATGTACACCTCCTGCTGTTTTTCATCAGAAAGCTCCAATATTTGTTTAATGTACTGTGTTTTCTCCTTATCTGATAAAGAAGTGAAATGATCATAATCCTCTAAAAAGTCTCTTAAATTTTTATTTACAATTTTTTCTAACATTATTCTATTGGTTTTAATTCAAAATACATTCCATGTGATGTCATTGAGTGATTTCTGCGGTATGTATATAATTTTTTGTAATCCTTGTGTGCATTTTTTGTTTTGAAAAGATGATTTAGATACTGGTATCCAACTAGTAAGAATGGCACTATTAGAAAGCTTAAGTTTATTTCTAGGAATATGTTAAATATTGCATGTAGACTTATAGCAATTATCAATCCCTCAAAAAGTTTTTCTTGGTGAAATAATTTTTCTTTTCTCAGTGCAAATATTTTGTGTAACCAAACTGTCCAGTGATTGCGATTTGCCTTTATTTCTTCTTGTAAAATTGGTTTTGCAAAGTGTGCAACTCCGTAGTAGTAACCTAAAACTCCTGAGAATAGTATGTGTGCAAATGTTGAGAATGATGACCTAAATAAAAATGGTATTAATAGATCTGAAGCACCTTGGGTAAACCATATATTGTAAAAATAAAGTATGTTTTCCATAAAAGAAAAGCCTAATGCTGCTATAATAAAAAATTCCATCGAATCATCAATACTATCAAACCTCTCATCATTTACTATCTTTACAGAAAATAGCTTCATAAGCTCCTCTATAATACCCACAATCATAAATGTTACTACAACACTTGCGGGCAATATGAGTAAGCTTGAAAATATAATGTCTGTCCCCTCAAAGCGCTCGGCAATGCGAAATGCGTTTAGCCATGGAAAAAACTGCCAAGAAAATTTGTATAATAATATTGGAAAAACGGCTAATGAGCCTATTATAAAAGTTAGTAGTAGCATTTTTTTATCTTCTGGGTTCTTTTTGTAGAAAAAAAATCCCCATAAAATAGCTGGTATTGATGCCAATATTAGTGATCCAATTATCTGTATTGCTGATGCCATTTTTTAGACTTTTTATTATCTTTTTATTATAACATTATTTTACTAAAAAAACAAGCTCTTAGGGTTTGTTTGATTTTATTGATAGATATATTTGTTTTTTTACATATCTACAAAATCAACATCAGCCATAGATCCTATGTTTGCTCTATCTGTAGCGGTTATTATTGTTTGGCAATCTTTGATTGCTGATAAAAATTTTGATTTTCTCTCTTCGTCTAATTCGGAAAACACATCATCAAGTAACAATATCGGAGCTTCTCTCCTAAATTCTTTTATATATTGAATTTCTATGAGTTTTATTGATAAAAGTAAAGTCCTAAATTCACCTCTTGATGCGCTTTTTGAAATTTCTTTACCTTCTATAAAAAATATTAAATCATCTAAGTGTGGACCAAAGGTTGTTTTTGCTCTAAATACATCTCTTTGTAGTCTGTTTTCCATTTGCATATCAAATTTTTCTTCGATGTCCTCTAAATTATTTGATACTTTGGATTTATATTCGATTGTAATCCTCTCTAATTTTCCGGATATTGAATGGTAAATTTCTTCAATTCTATTGTTTAAAAATTCTACAAACTTCAATCTTTTTTTGATTACTTTTATTCCATAATTTCTTAGGTGATGATTCCAGGCGTCTAAATCTGCGTAAAGCAGTGTTGTGTCTTGGCCTTGAAATTTAAAATCCCTAATCCTAGCCAGGAGAGAATTTCGCTGTTTTACGGTTTTATTGTAGCCAGAAAGTGCTTCTAGATAATCTCGATCTGTTTGAGATAAAATGATGTCTAAGTACCTGCGACGTAGTGATGGACTTAAATAAAGCATGTTTAAATCTTCGGGTTGAAATAAAACTGTTAATAACTGTCCTAAAAAATTTTTATGTGAAAGCTTTACGTCGTTTTTTTTAAAATTTTTAATTTTACGAGGTGAAATTGAGTAAAAAACTTCTAAAGTATCTTTTTCATCCTCTTTTATAATGTCAGCTTTGCATCTTGAGTAATCATTTTCCCACATTATTAGATCTTCATGTGATGAAGTTCTAAATGATCTTCCTAAAGAAAGTGCATATATTGCCTCTAAAAAATTTGTTTTGCCTTTGCCATTTTCTCCTAAAAAAATTAATAAATTTTTGTCTTTAGGAAAGTCAAATGTGAGAGCTTTGTGATTCCTAAAATTTTCTAGTTTTAAATTCTTTATTCTCATATACAAAATTTATTGCATCATTAACTTACTAATTATTTTGCCTAAATGGAAGTGATGGTCTATATTTAGGGGGCATATATCTTAATTTCTAACCTATGGCAGAAAAAGTATCTATCGATGCAATGCGGCATTCTTGCTCTCATGTATTGGCACAAGCAGTTATGGAAATGTTCCCAGAAGCTAAACTTGGAGTTGGACCCACGATAGACGGTGGTTTTTATTATGATTTTGACCTGCCTAGGACGTTAATACCAGAAGATCTTCCACTATTGGAGGAAAAGATGAAAAAAATTATTGAAGAAAAACAAACTTTTGAAATGCATGAAAAACCAGCAGATCAAGCTGTTGAATTTCTTGAAAAATCAGGACAAGTTTATAAGGCAGAATTAGCTAAAGAATTTGCAGAGGCTGGTGAAAAAATAACATTCTACGAGTGTATAAGGCCAAGTGATAGTAAAGCTATGTTTGTGGATTTATGTGAAGGACCTCATGTTGAGCATACTGGTCAAATTAAGGCTTTTAAACTAACTCATACTGCTGGTGCATACTGGCGTGGTGATAGTGAAAGGCCAATGTTACAGAGAATTTATGGACTTTGCTTTGAGTCAGGTAAGGATCTAAGGGGACATTTGGATATGATTGAGCAGGCTAAAAAGCGTGATCACAGAAAACTTGGTGAGGAATTGGATTTATTTTCAACTCATGAAAAAGCTGGTGCAGGACTTGTATTCTGGCATCCAAAAGGTGGTAGAATTAGAAGTATAATCGAAGATTTTTGGAAAAAAGAACATTATAAAAATGGCTATGAAATGGTTTACACTCCGCATATTGGTCGCAGTTGGCTTTGGGAGACTAGTGGTCATTTAAGTTTCTATAAGGATGGTATGTTTAACAATATGGATATTGATGGTGAGGATTACTATGTTAAGCCAATGAATTGTCCATTCCATGTACTTATTTATAATGACAGTGTTAGATCTTATCGAGATTTGCCTATAAGATGGGCTGAATTTGGTACTGTTTATAGATATGAGGCCAGTGGTGTGTTGCATGGACTATTACGTGTACGTGGATTTACTCAAGATGATGCGCATATTATATGTACTCCGGAGCAAGTTGAGGATGAAATTGTGGAAGTTTTAAGATTTTCGCTACATATGCTTAGATCTTTTGGATTTGAAACTATAAAAGCATACCTTTCAACTAAGCCAGAAAAAGCTGCAGGAGATGATGAAAGATGGGAAAAGGCAACTGAGTCACTTAAAAAAGCTATAGAAAAAGAGAAATTAGACTATGAAATTGATGAGGGAGGCGGTGCATTCTACGGACCAAAGATTGATCTAAAAATTTCTGATGCTTTGGGACGTGAATGGCAACTTTCCACAATCCAATTTGACTTTAATTTACCTGAGAGATTTGAAATGAGCTTTATTGGAGAGGATGGCAAGGAACACAGACCTTATATGGTGCACAGAGCTTTACTTGGCTCACTTGAGAGGTTTTTTGGAGTTTTGATTGAACATTATGCTGGTGCATTTCCTACTTGGTTGGCGCCAGTGCAGGTAAAAATTCTACCTGTATCTGAAAAATTTAATGACTATGCAAATGAAGTTGTTAAAGAGTTAAAAATGAATGATATAAGGGTTGAATTGGACAACTCAAATGAAACTTTAGGTAAAAAAATTAGAAATGCGGAGAAACAAAAAATACCATATATGATAGTAATTGGTGAAAAAGAGGTTAATGAAAAAACACTTGCAGTAAGAAGTTATGCTACTAAAAAGCAAGAAGTTATGAATATGGAAAAATTTTTAGAGATTATAAAAAAAGAGTCTAAATAATTTTAGAAAGATTAAAATGGGGAGTGAGTCAATAAAAAACTTACTCCTCTTTTTGTTGTGCTGGAATTGGTGGACCGATGTAGTCTTCCATTTTAGTAACTCCTTTTTCGTTTACTACAGGCTTACTATGATGAAATTCTGGATATAGTTCTGGTGGTATTATTTTCATACCTACTGGAACAATCCTTCTCTCTTTATAATTTTCGTGATTTTCCTCACAGTATTTACTGATCTCACGTTGATAATCTTTTGCTAGCATTACTCTTATCTCAATTGTTGCAAAAGTTCTACCGGTGTAATGCTCTACAGGTACTTCGATAACATATCTAAGAGCTTTATATCTCGCTGATTTTGATGCGTTTGGTTCAATGTTTTTGGATTCTACATCTACTAAATCACCATACATGTTTTCAATCTTTATTTTAGCTCCAAAGCTTGTAAATACTCTTTCAATGTTTTTTCTCATAGCCTTTAACTCTTCTTTTGTTTCGACTACAAATGTCATTCCACTAAGATCTCCAAGCTTCTCAATTTTTTTACCTTTTTTAATTATCTTGGTTTGAATACTTGTTAAGGATTTGGCTCTAATTGGCTTCATCTCTCCATTTTTTGGGTCTATAGAGGCTTTAATACCACATCTTATACCTTCAAAATCTGCATCAATCAAAAGCTCACTTCTTATATTTGCACCTAAATACTTTCCTTCATGCTTTGTTTGCTTACCAAAATATTTTAGGGTAACACCTTCCAACTCATCATCTTCAAAAATTATTTCTCTTAGACTGTTTTTATGTATTTGTAGAGGTTGTCTGTTAATCCTATATTTATTTTCTAAACGATCTCTTAGTTTATTTATTTCTGTTTCAACATCTATAGATCTATCTGATTTTTCTGTGTTGTCCATTATTTTTTCTGTTTCTACTTTCAACTCTTCTTTAAACCTTTTTAACTGACTTTTTGTTGTGTATTTTTTTGTTAGTCTGCTCATTATTTTTAAAATATCATCCTCAAGCTCTACAAATACTCTGGCATATTTTGCTCTATATATTAATTTTGCCATCTCTAATTTACGTCTTGCTTCAAATCTTTCAATTTCACTTGAATAATCACTTCCGGCTATCTCTTCTAACTCCCACCAGGTGTTTATGTTTTTTACTATTTTTGATTTATATATGGATCCTAAATTTAATCTTCTAGCAAAAAGTTCAAAATAATAATCTGCCTCATCAAATAAAGTTGCTACTACTTGCTCAACATCTTCTATATCGTGTTCGTCATTTACATAACCAAATATATTCATTAAGTGCTTTTCATAAGCCATTTGATCAAATGCTCTTTGTGGTGGTTGATAACTTTCTTTGTCAAATTCATATAAATTTACTGCTTTTTTATTTGAAATTTGACTAGGATATGGAAAAAATAATTCATAAGTATCCTTAATTTCTCTTGGAATAGTTTTTGGATCTAGCAAGAAGTCCTTTGGATTATCTGAGGTTGGTATGCTTGTATGCTCATTTATTAATTTTTCAATAACTCCTTTTGTTTCCTCTAAACTGGTTTTTGATATCATCCTTTTATCCTCATTATCGATTAAATGAGGATAACATAATATCCTTATTGAACATGCATCAATGCCTTTTGCATTTATATGTTTCATTATCTCATCTAAAATTTGAGTTCTTAGTTCTGAATAAAATATTTTTCCTTTTCCATTGTCAATTTTATCAGCTATTAATGCAAAAAAATGATTTAATTCATCAATATCAAATATAAACTCGTTATCTTCTTCATAAAAAATAGTATCAAAATGTAGGTCTGTGAATTCTCTTACACTTTTAACTTGCTGATCCATTGTTATATTACTGGTCTCATCTTTTACACCTTTACTGTTTATTTTTTCATTAACTGTGTCTATATATCCAGCCTTAATACTGTTTTTTATACCTTTTATAATCTGCGTTTTTATTGTAGATATAACTTCAATATCTGCAAACCATTCGTGCATTGCATATTTGCTAAATCTTTCAATTTGATATATTCCCATAATAAATCTAACTATGTTTTGTGCAGGTTTACTTGGATCATAATCGTCTACAAATTCCGTTAAAAGAAGATCTAATTCTTCAATAATTTCAGGTGTTAATTTTTCTTTGCCTTTCCTTTCATTTCTCCTATCTAACTTGTATGCAAACTTGTCAATAATGCCATTTCTTCCTCCTCTTAGAGAATTGGTTTTGACTATTGGCTCATCTATATTAATTATTCTATTAACAAACTCATCAATAAATACTGGGTCATTCAAAAATTCTACTAATCTTTTGGTAGAAACTCCATCATAATATGCCATCTGTAGTGCAGGACTAATTTGAGTAACTAAATCAGACTTCGATGATAAATCTGTAAACATTGAATTAAATATTGATTGTTTAATTTCGTAATCTTCTTTTTCGTCGTCTTTTAATCTAGGCAACTGTGAAAAATCTATTGGATCTACTATTCTTAGTTTACGAGATATTTCTATTGTGCTTTGTATGATAGGACTTTTTTGTTTATTTAAAGCATCATATACTCTTGATTCAATATTATCGGCTATAGCTTTTATTTTTTTTAAAACATTTGACATAGCATCTGTGGCTTTATAGTCTAGTTTTTCTGCAAGAGCGGATGTTTTTACACCTTGAACAATATCTGATATAGCAGCTTTTGATTTGCTATCTACACTTTGCTTAATGTCAGATGACTTTACTACTATGGTATTTTTTATTCTTTGTAGCATTTATTATTTACTTACTTGGTATACCCATTAGGTCGCTTGCGTCTAGGTTTTCAAACATTATATTTCCGCCGTCAGAGCTTAGCACTTTCTCAAATACAATTTCAAATTGATCTAGTGCATTTTGTCTTTCTTTTTGTGAAGAACCTGTGCCTTCCATTGTTTTAATTGTTTCTAAAAGTGTATTGTCACCTGCTTTTGCGTATGCATTTGCAATTTTTGTTAGTGTATCTGTTAGCTCTTTTGCATAATCTTTTGCACTTTTGTCTGAATCAAATAGTTTTTTATTATAATGAGTATCATCAAGTCTCTGTAATCGTCCTGCACCTGGAGGATCCCATTTTTTTGTCATTATTGCCCAATAGTGGACATATGATTTTATTGATTCTTTTATTCTATCAATATTTTTTTCTTTGCCATCTGTAAGCAATGTCTTTAAATATTGGCTATATCCTCCAAAACCTTTTGCAAATGCTTTAGTATCCAATTTTTGACCAGTTGTAATATTACAGCTGGATTCTATTGTATTTCTTGTAGTTAGTGGAAAATAATATAAAGCTTCATCACCATTAAGTGTGCTTAAGTCCCTAACCATTGATGATGCAATATCTGCAAATAATGGATTGGAAATTATTATATTCCAAATAAAACTTCCTACCGCCTTACCTGGTTTATTTTTATCACCACCGCCTTGATCAAACTGCGAAGAATAATGTTTAAACTCTTTTAGTGTAAATGGATGACTTTCTTTATAACTTGGCGGCCTTGGAACACTTGCAGTTAGTAGCAATAGTGGTGGAAACTTCCCTCCTAATTCCTTAGACATCTGAGTCATCCTACGGAATGAAATTATAGGTTCTCCATCTTTCTCCTCTGTAAAACCTTTTATTATGTAGTAAATTTTGTCATCTAATGATCCTTTTTGATTTTCAATCATGTAGCCGATTATTCCCTCATACTCGTGTGGATCCACAGCAACTCCTTTTTTATGGTCCTCCAGAAGTGTTGTAAGTCTTCCTGTTAGACCTCCTGGTGAGTTATTAAGTGTAGCGGCTGAATCATAACTACTTTTAACTTTTTGTGAACAATTTGAGTCGTTTGCCCGTTCCCATTTTTTAAATACACCTGGATCAAACATCATATCAATAGCTTGCTCTAAAATAACATATCCAGGATATGGATTTTCCTCACTTATTATTGTTTGTGGATTTAAATTAGTTGGAATTGGTATTGTTTTATCATGGTTTGGATGTCTGGATATATTTTTCCACATTTCTAAGTCCCATAGATCTAAAAGTCCGTTTTCTGAAAGTAACTCAAAACATGCTTCTAAAACATTTGTATCATCACTTGTACGTATTAAGCTTATCCACTTACTTGGTTCTTTGCTTTCTAGCTCACCTTTAACATTTTCTGTCATTTGTTTTTGTGCAGCCTTTCTTTTATTGTACTTAAAATGCTCCTTAAAGCTTGGAAATCCACCAAATAATTCTTCTCCCAACTTACCTACTCTAAAATCATCTGCAAGCTCCCAATTCTTTTTTATTTGCTCCCAAATTTCTTTGAAAAATTGGACAATATTGTTAACACTATAAAAATATGTATTTGCGTATAAGGTCTTTAGATACTTAGGATTAACTGTATTACTTTCAACTTGACCAATCTCAAGTGCCTCCTGATATGTTGGTAAAACAAATTTTTCTTTAATGTCATTGATGATTTTTGATATTTCTCTATTATTAGTATCTGATTTTTCTAAATTATCTTTGTCTTGTTTATCGCCTTTATCTTCAGTTGATTTTTGAGAATTTTCCTTTTTAAATACACCGCGCATTGCATAGCTGGCAAATTGACCAAAATTAAATTCTTTATCAGTTTTTTTACCATCTTTGTCTTCGAATTCGATTTGTATTTTACCGTTTTCTACGCTGTCATCTACGTTTTTTACTATGAATTTTTCAAATGCACCTTTAGCATCTGGATCTTTTTTGTATGCCCAAGAATTTTCTACAAATATGTCCTGTGGTTTTATTGGATCTTCAGATAGATTTAGTGATGCATTAAGCTCGTGGATTGTATTAATTTCTTGAAATGCTCCTTTTCCTTCGATTACACCTTTTATAAATGCTTTAATACCACGCTCTTGAAGTAAAAAATTTTCATCAATATATTGTATAACTATTTCATTATTTTTGTTTCTATGCACATCCTTTATTTCTATTTCTCCGCCATCTTGAGTCTTAAGCTTTTTTACCTTTAAAAAATCTACACCCGTTTGTCTATAGGCATCTTGAAAGTTTAAAAGTGTGTTAAATTCATTTTTAAATGTCGGCATTATTTCGTTATTTGTTTTTGATTCTAGCTCTGCTACTTCTTTTTCTAATTGATCTAGCTCATGATCAAGTGCTTGTTCTTCTGGTGAATCAATCTCAACTTGGTCATAAATATTTCGGATTTCTTCAACTCTTTTATATTTTTTATTTATCTCCCCCATTGCAGCTTGAAAATCTTCAACTTGTTTTTTAGTTATACCTGTTGGTTGCCAATTTAAATCTGACATCTCTTTTGCATATTTAATTGCCTCATTTACGCTTCTAGAGTTTGTAGCCTGGTTTTCTGTAACTGCTGTTGCTTTTCTTTCTCTATAATCTAAAAGATCAAAATAAACTCTCCTATTTGCTTTTGGCATATAATTTGTGCCTAGTGTGTGAATTGTGGCTTTTACTTTTTCCTGAAAATCGGGATCATCTTTGTCATATAGCCCCTCGGTTAGGATTGTAATGATAGAAGTTGTTGGATAGTTTTCGGAGCTTATTTTTTGATCCTTAATTTTGCCATCTGCAATGAGATTTAGTAGCAAATATTTAGCAGAACTTTTGTCAGGTTTATCATTTATAAGCTTATTAATGTCTCTCAATATTTTTTCTGGCTCCACAGCAAACTCTCCTGCTTCATACAAACTTGCAATATTAGCCCATCGTCCAGAGTTTATAGTTTGCAACTTTGTCCGGATTTCATCTGTGCTTTCTGGTTTTTGTTCGTTTGGAGTTTGGGTCATTACTTTATTTTTATTGTAATTCTGCTAAGCCTTTTTGTGCTTCTTGAACATCTTTCTTGTCTATTTTTTTAATGTCACTTTCTTTTCTTATTTTCTCTAATATTTGATATAAAGCTGCATTTTTAGGATCATTCTTAATATCTGCCATAGCCTGAATTGTTATCTCTTTAATACCCTTAATTAGATCCTCATTACTTGCAGTAGATGCTCCAGCAAATATTTTTCCTACATCTAATGCAGTGTTTGTTCTACCTATTCTATCTAAACTCTGAGATATCCTATCTCCATAGATCTTTCTGGATAAATCATCAATATTTCCTTCTTGCTGGTTTTTTGAATCTCTTAAAGCTTGCATAACTTGATTTGCACTATAAGGTTTTGCTTGCTGGTCGCCTGGAAGCTTGACAGGTATAAAATTAAATCGCATTGGTGCTCCTGCTATAAATTTACCGAGCCCCTCCATTCCAGTTTTAAGTCCACTTGTAAGTTTTTCGGCTATTGTACCTTCTGCGGCTGCAAATACACCCATCCAGACTACTGCTATTGTTGCTGATCCTATTATGAGATCTTGTAGTGTTGACAATCCTACTACTGGCAGACCTGAGCCTGCTCCATTTATTATTGTATTTAGAGTTGTATCTCTACCGACACTTTCTACACTTTGCATTGATTTTAGCATTATCCAGCCTATTGTCATGGATACAGCTACGATTATTGGTGCAATTGCGTGTTTTACAAACTTGCTTGTTATATCTCCCAGTATGCTGATTTTATTACCAATTGCCGGTACAGCTATAGTTACAGCGAGTATTGGTGACATGACTATAACAACCCACAAGACTACTAAACGAGTAAGTAGTATTATGAATAGTGCTACAAATGAAACTGTATATACTACATAAAGTAGTACCGAGAGCATTACGCTTGTTACTAATTTTTCAATACTATCTACAGTTGCTTCTATTTCTTGATAGTAGACTACCCTTCCCATACTGATAGCCATTAGTAAAGCTGCATTTTGTCCTTTGTAGCTACCTAAAAATGTTTTTCCCATATCAGTTAACTCAAATCCGTCACAAATTTGTGCGCTATTTAGTAAATTTAATGCACTTTGATATTTGTCCCCATCTATAACGCCTGCATCTATTTGAGCTTTTGCGCTATCGGCAAGATCCTTAGCTGTACTTCCTTGAATTGGAAATTGACCTGCAAGAGTTTTATAAATCATGAGCTTCTGGTCTGCAGCAAGAGTTAGCCCGGTTTCATCCTGCCATGCTGTATCCTGTGGTGATTTTTTTGCCATTGCTAGGCAGAGCCTCTTTTGTGCATTGGGGTTGTTGATTAGATTTGCATCTGGCATTCCTTCACTAACTTGGTCTGGAAGTGCCATGATCGATACTGTTACTACGTTTATGGCATCTAGTGCAACTTTTATACCTACGAATGAAAAGTTTATTAAAATTATTCCTAAAATTAATTTTGGTAATAGTGCTTTTATAGAAGCATTTCCGTCATCTGCTAGACCTGTAACATTGTATAAAGCTAGACCTACCAATACTAGTACCACCATGATATTTACTAGGTTTCTTATTGGAATCCATATCTCTCGCATGCGAGCCTCCATATCTGATCCAAATAATATGCTGTTATCTAACAATCCACCGATCATAAATAACACTGGCCATAGCAAGTGATTTAATAGTCCTTGTACACTGATTAGGAATGAAGCAACTCCTTCTATTCCTTTTGCTTGTTCTGGATCTAAAATATTCTGTGCATGGGCTACCATGTCAGGACTTATTGAATGTAGTACTGACACAGCTAATGCTAGCAGCAGTACTTTTGGCAGTTTGTTTCTAATTTTATTAAAAATTTTCAGCATAACTTGTGTTTGTTTGATATTGTGATTCTCTATCTATTTCGAGGGTTGTAAATCCTGAGCACAAAGTTTGTAAATCTTTGTCCATGAAGTTTCCTGCCTCTATTCTTTCTAGCATTTCATCTATTTTTTGGTTATCTGGACTACTTGTATTTTCTTCCTTCATGTTTTCCAGATATGTTTTAAATTGTTTAACTGTGATCTCTTGTTTTGGACCGTCTTCTTTTTGCATTGTGTCGTATGCAAAGTTTGCTAGTGCGTATTTTGCATAGTCGTTTTGTTTAAACATGTAGTACCAATCCGGTTTTAGATTGTATACTTCGGAGATACTTGTGCGTGCTTCGTTTTTTGATCTTCTTTTTTTGATTTCACCAGACTCAGCAATGTCTTTTGTTTTATTCCATCCCCCATTTAAAGCCATATATGATGTAGCTGTTCCTAATGTACCAGCCAATGCCCACTCATTTTTTGCTATATTGCTGGCTGCATCTAGAGGATGTTTCCACTTGCCATTTGCTAAATTTACACTTACGTTTGTTAATACTGTTGCTCCTGATGCTAACATACCGACAAATGCTAAGGCGTTTCCTCCTGTTAACATTCCAATTGCTGCATTTTTTGCACCTACTGACTGTTTGTATGTCTTTTTTGAAGCTTCCCTTGCTAAGTATATATTTTCATATACCTGAGCGTATTCATCTTTTGCAATATTTAGGCCGTTTGCGTCAGAAATAGTATCAACTTCGTGTCTAGAAAATACTCCAGAGCTAACTCCACTATCTACAAAATCTTTTTTATCAACATTATTTTTAAAATATTGCTCAGTAAATTCGATTTTTTCTTTTGAAGACAAGTTGCCCATTACTAGCCAAGCAAAATGTTTAGTGCCTGGTGTATACATTATTTCTTCCAGTTTATTAAAAGCCTGTGGTTTTGATAATGAAACTGACTTATCAGAATCAACATAGCCCATAGACCAAAATAATAAGTTTTTGTATTCAGGGTCTTTGTTAAACATTTCGATAATGTTTGGGACTTTGTTTTCCATTTCAATTAGCATCTCAATCGAAAATTTACCACCAGCATTTGTAACTTCTGTTACCATTAAATTTGCCAGTAATCCGACATCGTCCATTTTTTT
>RRYU01004176.1_pt1 | contig 76055 bp, 74 predicted proteins | sample 2162651 | NCBI WGS metagenome assembly RRYU01 (sample SAMN10267283, study PRJNA491782) | microbial mat metagenome | isolation source: biomat in the production well | place: Japan: Minami-Kanto gas field, natural gas well KTG3 | collected 2017-06 | reverse complement strand
GGGGGGGGATGATGAGCTTGAAACAATGGTTTGATAACGGCTGGATCAAGCAACATCGGTCAAGTCGTCAGGAGATCGACGAGTTGTTGGCGATTGTCGAGCGTGACCTCAATGATGCAAGCTCAGGTGAAATTTCATCAGATTGGCAGTTTGGTATTGCCTACAATGCCGCACTTAAGCTCTGTACTATTTTGCTTTGTGCCGAAGGTTTCAGGGCTGGTCATGGGTTGCAGCATTATCGAACCATTCAGGCGTTGCCCCTGATTCTCGGTAAAGATAGACAGGCTGATGCCGACTATCTGGATGTTTGTCGGGTCAAGCGCAACACCGTGGAATATGATCGCAGCGGGACAACCAGCCATGCTGAGGCTCAGGAACTGATCTCTTTTGTTAAGGAATTCAGAGAAGATGTCTTGCATTGGTTGCGAGCGAATTATCCTGAATTTGTAAAATAGTGTCGTTAACACGCAAAGACAGCAACGAAAACCATTTAGCCGCAGATGAACGCAGATGAACGCTGTTAGGGAAAAAAGTAAAAACAGGATTTTTGTGTTAAAGCCTTGAAACCAGAAATAATTTTGTTTGGTTTCATCTGCGATAGGTATAAATTTGGAATTTGACCTCATAGCAGTTTTTTTGACCTCGGTCGTCAATAACGGACACCAAACATTAAGCGACTAACCGCTCTTTGAAATATTGTTGCTCATAGGCTGCGGGCGACAGATAGCCCAGCCTCTTCTGTTTCCGTTTTCGATTGTAGAAGACTTCTATGTAAGTCATGATTTCCTGTATTGCATCCTGCCGGGTCGCATAACGACGGTGATGTACAAGTTCATTTTTCAAGACGCCCCAGAAGCTTTCAATCGGTGCGTTATCGTAACAGTTGCCTCGACGGCTCATTGAGGCTCGCATTTTGAACTGAACAAGGAGCTTGCGGAACTCCTTCGCGCAATACTGGCTGCCACGGTCGGAATGATGGATCAAACCAGCAGTAGGTCGCTTGGCCGCGACGGCGCGGAACAAAGATTGGGAGACGCGATTCTTCGTCATTCGCTCTCCCATGGCATAGCCCACGACTTCTCCGGTATAAAGATCCTTATGGCCGGCAAGATACAGCCAACCTTCCGCCGTAGGGATATAGGTTATATCGGTCACCCAGATCTGGTTCGGGGCGTCCGTGGTAAAATTCTGATCCAGCAGGTTCTCAGCAACCGGTAACTTGTGATTCGAGTTTGTGGTTGCCTTGAACTTCTTGATCTGCTTGCACCGCAGGCCTAGCTTTCTGCGTATTCGCTTGATCCGATGCACACCAACATGAACGTCGTGATCAGCCAGATCCTCTTGCAGGCGCTCCGGGCCGTAAGTTTCTTCGGTTCTTCTATGAGCCGCAATAATTTCGAGTTCGAGTCGTTTTTCTTCTTTCTGCCGGGGAGATTCGGGCCGTCTCAACCAGGCGTAAAAGCCGCTCGTTGAAACCTCCAGAACCCGGCACAGGAAAGGAACCGGATACTCAGGTCGAAATCGTTTTATCAGCGCGTACCGGGCAGCGACTCCTTGGCAAAGTACGCGGCGGCTTTTTTTAAGATATCTCGCTCCTGCTTGACCTGGGATAGTTCTCGTCTGACACGAGCGAGCTCTTGCTCAACTTCGGTCAAAGGGCGGCTCTCACTGCCGATATCGCTAAGCTTTCCGGCCCTGTGAGCTCTGACCCAGTTTTCCAGAGTCGACTTCGGTAAAGAGAGTTGCCGTGACGCTTCGTATGCTGTCAGGCCACCCTTCATCACCATTTTTACGGCCTCGTTGCGAAACTCTTTCGAGTAACGACCGTTTGATCTTTTAACCATTGTGACACCTCCGTTCGAGAAAAATTGTAAACTTTGGTGTCCGTTATTTTCAACTTAGCTCATTTCGCTGTGAGTGACCAACACGAACGGGCGCGAAACAAAATCTTCCCATTGATAAAAATGGTGTAGCCAAAAGGATACGTAAGGGGGTGTTCTATGTATCATGTCATCGAAACTGACGGAAACTCTACTAAAAGTACTTCACGCTTTAAATCTGAAGCTATCTGTTTCTCCCTTGAAAATTGAATGTGATGATTCAGTGGATCTGGTTCATTAAATATTCAAAGTGGGAACAGAAGGATCAAAGATGAAATATTGTCTCGCGCAGAGTCCGCAAGGGCGTGGAGGACAGCTAAAGGCGATAACCTTTTGGCCGCGGATCGAATCTGAAAGGTCTGATGACAATCTGTTTTTATTCACAGATGAACGCGGATATACGCGGATATGGCCATGATTAAAAACAGGTTCTTGGGTTTAAACACAAAACTTCAAACACCTTGTTTTTAGAATGAAAATTTGATGTTGTTTTTAATCCGTGAAAATCCGAAGTTTCAGATGTTATCCGCGTGCGAGAGGTTTTGATTTGTTTTCTAGTAACGTTTTAATTGTTTGTTGAAGATCCGGCAGATCCTGTGTTGCTGTTGACCAGACGGCATCAATGTCGACACCAAAATACTGGTGTATCAGTTTGTCTCGCATACCAGCCATGCTTCTCCATGGTACGTCCTGAGCAGCCTTGCGGGTAAGTCCGGACAGGTTTTTTGTTGCTTCTCCGATAATTTCGAGTTGTCGGATTACGCCATCCTGAAGAAGTTTTGTGCCACGAAATTGGCGATGGTTGACGCCGCATAGATATTCATTGATTTGTTCAATGGCTTCAAAAATATGTCGAAGATAGACGGTGTCTTCTTTTTGAGTCATTGATAGACCACCTTGAGTTCTGCTTTAATCCGGTCAATCAGATGGGGGCTGATAGCCTTTTCTGTCAGTAGATCGACTTTGATGCCAAGGGTGTCAGATAATTCTTGCTCAATACTGACCAGGGTAAGGAGGCTCTTTTTTTTGCTGAAGTCGACCAGAACATCAAGGTCGCTGTCAGGTCGATCATCGCCACGGGCTCGTGAGCCAAAAATGCCAATACGATAAGCGTCGTGCTTTTTCAGTATTGAAATTAACGTGTTTTCCATATGAGCCGTCATGATAATCTCCAAAGAGGTAACTGTTTTTATTTATAACAGAAATCAGGGGATAAAACAGCTTGAGAAAATATCAGACTGGTTTCGCCGGAGCTCGCAAAAATCGCAGAGAACTGACAACCCTCTGGACGCGGATCGAATCTGAAAGGTCTGATGACAACCTGATCTTTTTGGTGTTTAAGGTTATAACCTAAAGCATGAAATACAGGTTTTAGCCGTGAAAATCCGCTTTTTCAGATGCTATCCGCGTGTAACAGGTTTTTTTGGCGTCCTTGGCGGGCTCGAGTGAGAATAGCGAACGGGAGCGAAACAAAATCTTCCCATTGATAAAAATAGTGTAGCCAAAAGGATACGTTAGGGAGTATTCTATGTATCATGTCATCGAAACAGAGGTTTTCAGTCGATGGTTGAATCATGATTAAAAAAATAACAACACGACCTTTCGATGCCGCTGCTTATTTAACCTCAGAAACCGATATTGCGGCCTATCTGGATACAATTCTCGAAGAAAACGATCCCAATTTACTGGCTGCCGCTTTGGGTGATATTGCCCGGGCGCGGGGTATGAGTTCATTGGCTAAAGCAGCCGGACTATCGCGAGAAAGCTTGTATAAGAGCCTTTCAGGAGAGCGCGTTCCTTCAACGGAAACTCTACTCAAAGTACTTCACGCCTTAAACCTGAAGCTATCTGTTTCTCCCTTGAAGAATGAATGTGATGACTCAGTGGATCTGGTTCATTAAATATTCAAAGAGGGAACAGAATAACCGAAGTTGAGATATTGCCTCGCGCAGAGCACACAGAGATCGCGGAGAAGAGCTAAAGGCGATAACCTTTAGGACGCGGATACAATCTGAAAAATCTGATGAAATTCTGATTTAGCCGCAGATGACGTAGATCAACGCGGATAAAACAAGGTTCAAAGGCTTTTGACGCGGTAAAAGTCAACGGCAAAGAAGCTGGTAGTAGGTAGTGGTCAGTTGGTAATAGGTTAAAATCCCAGTCCCCAGTTCCTACTTCCAAGTTCCTGCTCTTGAGCATTTGACATTACCGCGTGCGGTTTCAAGGTTTTCACCGCGATAAAAGGTGTATGTTATTGTGGTTTATAAGGTTTCATCTGCGTCTATCTGCGTTCAATGAAAATTTGATGTTGTTCTTAATCCGTGGAAATTGTGGATTATCACAACTGATTGGCAAGAAAGGAGCTATAGATGAGTTCGTACTTAGATTTGATAGCACCGGGGGAAATTCTTCTGGAAGAATTTATGAAGCCGTTACATATCAGTCAAAATAAACTTTCAAGGGATATTAACGTACCAGTTGGCCGAATTAATGACATTGTGCATGGGCGTCGGTCCATTACCGCTAACACCGCCCTGCGGCTGGGCAAATTTTTCGGGAACACACCCGATTTTTGGTTAGGATTGCAGATGGAATACGATCTCCGCCGAGCAAGGCGAGAGTTTTGGCCCAAAGAAAAAAACAACGTCCGTTCTTTACCGGCCGCGTGAACGACTGAAATAGGTTGTGATCCTGGATAATGATCGTAGGAACAGATCACGCAGAGATCGCTAAGTAGAGAAAAAAGCGATAACCTTCTGGACGCGGATAAAATCTGAAAAATCTGATGAAAATCTGTTTTTAGCCGCAGATGAACGCGGATAAACGCAGATAAGATCATGATTATAACCAGGTTCTTGGGTTTATCTGCGATGCATCTGCGTCTATCAGCGTTCGATGAAGATTTGATGCTGTCTTTAATCCGTGAAAATCCGAAGTTTCAGATGTTATCCGTGTGCGAGAGGTTTTATGGTTTTTCTTTCTTTGTGCCTTGGCGTGCTTGAGTGAGCAACACAAACGGGCGCGAGGTAGGGGCTTGGTTGATGGTCTAACAGTTCTGAATAATCAGAGCGGGCGCCGTAACAAAGTGAGAGTCGTTAGTGATGAGAACCGCATTGCGCGTTATAGCCGTTGCGGCAATGATCGCATCAGGTAGCTTAAGGCGATGTTTTCGAAAATTCATCACGTGTGTTACAAGTTGTTTGTTTTCATTGTTCAGTGGCACGACTTCTACTTTTTCGCAGAATTCATAGAAGCAGGCACGATCCTTTTCGGCGAGGCCGTCGAAAACCAGAAATTCAAAGTAACTGATTATTGAAATGCCGACATAGTCGGCACTATCCAGGAGTTTTGCCAATTCAAGGTTGCCTGATAAGAACGAGATGATGGCATTTGTGTCGAGAATATATCTGCGGTTACCACTCATCTCTGAGTTTCCGTTGTGTTGCTACGGCATCACCTTCCCAGGAGAGTTTGCCGCACAGTTCTGAGAAAGATTTATTTTTTTGACGAGAGGACTTTTTTGCTGGCCGGCGCTCCAACAGGTAATGATAGTAGCTAAGCAGTTCACGGCGTGATGCCGGGGGCAGAGCTGATATGTCAAGCTTTTCATTTACTGTTGTCATAGTGGCCTCCGATTACTGAATAATTACCATAGTAATGCCGAACTGTAAACTATCATAGTTTTTACAGAAATCAGACCAGGTTGGCGTGACAGGGTGGGAAAAAGCTAAAGGAGATAACCTGTTGGACGCGGATGAAATCTGTAAAATCTGATGATATTCTGATTCTTAGCCGCAGATAAACGCGGATAAGGTCAAAGACTAAAATCGTTTTTGGTGTTTAAACCTGAAACCTGGATTTTGAATTTGACTTTAACCGTTACGGTTTAAAGGTTTTCACCGCGATAAGAAAAGATTTAAAGGCTTTTTTGACGCGGAGAAGGTGAACGGCGTAATTTTTTTTCGATTTTAACCATAAAGAATTCTGGTTTTGTCTGTGGTTTCAGTGCATTCCGTGGACAACAAAAATTGAAGATTTTCCTGGTGCCTTCGTGTCTTCGTGAGAAAAAGATCAGGGGTGTGAATGAAAAAAGTATTAGTCACCGGCGCAACCGGGTTTCTGGGGCGACGCATTGTTCACCGCCTTGTCGATCAGGGTTTTGCTGTTTGTGCCCTGGTTCGTCAAACATCCCGTACTGAGGGTTTGCATCTACCCGGGGTGGAGTTTGTTTACGGTGATGTTACAAATCTGGGTTCATTGCAGTTGGCCTTTGCCGATGTCGATTACGTCATTCACGCCGCCGCCGGCACCAGTGGTAGCGAAGAGCAGATGCGACAGGTGACGATTGAGGGGACGCGCAACATTCTTGAACTGTGTCGCCGTTTTGCTGCAAGCAAGCTGGTGTATATCAGCTCCTGCTCGGTATACGGAATTGCCGATCAAGGTGATGGAGCGCTGCTTGATGAATCAGCCCCGCTGGAACAGCACCCTGAACGCAGGGGCGCTTATTCCCTGACCAAACTCGAAGCGGAAAAACTGGTGACGGATGCGATGGAGCAGGGCGATGTTAACGCAACCGTTCTGCGCCCCGGCACGATCTATGGTCCCGGTGGTGAAAACTACACGCCGATGGTGGGTTTTTCCTTAAAAAACAAGCTGTTTGTGGTGATTGATCGCAAGGGGTTTATTCTTCCGCTGGTGTATGTGGACAATCTGGTCGATGCGATCATCCTGGCGATGACGGCAGAAAACAGTGCCGGGCAGGTTTACCATGTTGTTGACGACGGGCGCCTTGATAAAAAAACTTATATGGATGATTTCATCCGTAAACTCCATCCCTCTGCTCGAGTGTTGTATTTTCCATATCAGTTGTTCGCTGGCATTGTTGCAGTGCAGGAGAAGCTGTTCGGGGTACTGAGGCGAGACCCGGTAATCAGTATGTACCGATTGAAGTCGTCACAGAACCCGGTGGTGTACGATGTGACGAAAATCAAAAGTGAGCTTGGGTGGGCGCCGAAGGTGGGATTTGTGGAGGCAGCAGAACACATCATTCAGAAAAACCACTCGGACACGGATCAAATCTAAAATATCTGATGAAAATCTGTTTTTTTAGGGTTGAAAAAATAAGGGTTTATAGGGGTTTATCCGTGAAAATCCGAAGTTTCAGATGTTATCCGCGTGCTAACGGTCTTGAATAAGTTTTTTCTCTGGGAGGGGGCAATGAAAATCATGAAGCATCAAATTTTGACAGATTCAATTATCTGCTGTTTTTACAATGTTTACAATGGGTTGGGTTATGGTTTTCTCGAAAAAGTTTATCAGAAATCGTTGTTTCTAGAGCTAGAGAGTCGAGGATTTACCGCAAAGGCAGAGGTGCCAGTAAAGGTTGCTTATAGAGGTCAGGTTGTAGGTGATTATTTTTGTGATCTGCTGGTTGAAGACAAAATCATTCTTGAAATAAAAAGTTCAAAAAATCTCACAATAGATCATGAAGCACAATTGTTGAATTACTTGAAAGCAACTTCAATCGAAGTTGGTTTGTTGCTAAATTTTGGCCCTGATCCTCAGATCCGTCGGAAGGTTTTTTCAAACGATGAACTCTTCGCCCGCGGATCAAATCTGAAAAATCTGATGAAAATCTGATCATTTTTTTGGTTTAAAACCAAAACCCAAAGATTGAGCGGTTGATTTTCGAAAATCCGAAGTTTCAGATGTTATCCGCGTGCAAAGGGTTATATTAAGTAAAGGTTGATTTTTTATGTGCGGTATTTATGGGGTTTTGGGTGGGGGGATTGACCAGGGATTTCTGGAGCGGGCGACCTCGACCCTGACTCACCGGGGACCGGACGCGGCGGGGTATTATCTCGACGATCACATTGGCCTTGGGCATCGACGGTTGAGTATTATCGACTTAAGCGGCGGGCAGCAGCCGATTTTCAACGAAGACCGCACCCGCCTGATTATCTGTAACGGTGAAATCTTTAATCATGTGGCTCTGCGCAACGAGTTGATCGCCAAGGGGCATAGATTCAGCACGTCGAGCGATTCGGAGGTGGCGCTGCATGCCTGGGAAGAGTGGGGGGAACAGAGCATCGAGCGGCTGCGCGGCATGTTTGCCTATGCGATCTGGGATATCAGGGAGCGCATCCTCTTTATCGGTCGCGACCGTCTCGGTATCAAGCCGATGTTTTTCAGCACCATGTCGGGGCGATTTTCATTCGCGTCGGAGATGAAGGCGATTCTGGCGGATGATGATTTCCCTCGGGTCATCGACGATAAAGCCCTGGCGACCTATTTCAACCTCTCTTACATCCCCGGTGAATTGACGATTTTTCAGCATATCCGCAAGCTGTTGCCAGGTCACACTATTACGGTGAAAAATGGTGAGGTCAGCCAGCGCCAATACTGGGACTTGCATCACAGCCCCGACCACAGCAAAACCGAGAAACAGTTTATTGATGGCTTCATGGACCTGCTCCACGAAGCGGTGGATATCCGGCTGATGAGTGAAGTGCCGTTGGGGGCATTTTTGAGTGGTGGTATCGACTCCAGCATGATCGTGGCCCTGATGAGTCGGGTATCGCAGCAACAGGCCAACACCTTCTGCATGGGTTTCGGCGGGGATGTCGGCGGTTACCTGGATGAACGGATTTATGCCCGCCAGGTTTCCGAACGTTACGGCACCAATCACCGTGAATATGAGGTGCTGCCTGAAGCTGAAGGATTGATTGAACACATCGTCCGGGCTTTTGATGAGCCATTTGCCGATGATTCGGCGATTCCTTCCTGGTTTGTCTGTAAGATCGCCAGGGAAAACGTGACAGTCGCTCTATCCGGACTTGGTGGAGACGAGATCTTTACCGGCTATGAGCGACACCTGGGCTTTTTGTTGAGCAGCCACTATACCCGTCTGCCGGCATTTTTGCGGGAGTCATTGATTCGCCCGCTGGTGGAGCGCTTGCCGGAGCGTAAGGACGGCCATTACACGATCAATCACATGAAGCGCTTTGTGCGTGGCGGCAGCCTGCCCCCCGATCTGCGTTATTTCGGATTCATGTCGAAACTGAACCCGGTGGTGCGTGATAACCTGTTCAATGATCAGCCACATTTCAATGGACTACTGGAATCCGGCAGGGAAGATGTGCTGGGGCATTTCCGCTCCGATAAGGTTAGTGGCCCGGCGGATTCCCTTGATCGGGCGCTGTATTGCGATCTGAAAACCTACCTGCCTGAAGATATCCTGGCGGTGACGGACCGCATGAGTATGCAGCATGCCCTGGAGGTGCGGGTGCCTTTTCTGGATCATCATTTTCTGGAATACTGTGCGACTATCCCGCCGGAAATGAAAATGAAGGGGTTGAAGAAAAAATATCTATTGAAAAAAGCGGCTGTCCAGTATCTGCCGAAAGAGGTGATCAGTCACCGTAAGCAGGGGTTTGTCGGCCCGATGACCAGCTGGCTGAAAAATGAATTGAAGCCGTTTGTCATCAGTACCCTGTCGGATGAACAGCTGAGCAAACACAATTATTTGAATGTAGCAACCGTACGCCGGGTGCTTGATGAACACTTTTCCGGTCGTGAAATCCACGATACCCTGATCTGGTCGATGGTGGTGTTTCAGACCTGGTTTAACCTGTATATTGACAAAGGAGGGCAGGGCGCGTGAGTGCGGCTGAGTTTTTTTTCTGGGTGTTCCTGGTGTTGACCTTGTATCCCTATGTGATTTACCCGCTGCTGGTTTCTGTCTGGTCGAAAGTTGCCCCACGTTCATGGAGTAAAGGTTCGGAACAGCCGACGGTGAGCCTGATTGTTTCGGTTTATAACGAAGAGGGGGTTATTCAACGCAAACTTGATAATGCCCTGGCGCTGGATTATCCTCATGATCGTCTGGAAATCATGATTGTATCTGACGGTTCAACCGATGCGACCCACGAGATTGTCAACGCCTGTCACGATGAACGGGTGGTGCTGAAAGCTTATGAACGGGCCGGCAAAACGGCCTGTCTGAATCGTGCTGTGGCGGAAGCAAGTGGTGAGATTGTGGTGTTTACCGATGCCAATTCCATGTTCCCACCCCAAACGATGCAGATGATCACCCGCAATTTCGCCGCTGAAGCCATCGGCCTGGTGACCGGCTGGACAAAATACCGTCGGCCGAATTCCGATGTGGAGGAGGCGCCGGGAGCCTATGCACGGCTTGAAAAAATCACCAAGGCTGCGGAAAGTCGGATTTCATCCTGTGTTGGTGCCGACGGGGCAATATTTGCCATCCGCACGGAACTCTATCAACCGTTGGAAGATCAGGATATCAACGATTTTGTGATTCCCCTCAATGTGATCGGACAAAAGCGCCGCGTGGTGCTGGACGAGGATGTTTATTGTCTTGAAGAGCCGTCAGAGGATGCCGACAAGGAGTTTCGTCGCCAGGTGCGCATGACCAATCGAACCCTGGGGGCCATAGGGCGGAATCTGAAGTATTTGGACCCGGTAGATTATGGTTCTTTCGCATTCTTTCTATTGTCCCACAAGATATTGCGTTTTCTGGTGCCGTTTTTTGTTGTCGGGGCGTTTTTGGCCGGTTTGGCGTTGATGACTTCCTCCTTGTTTTATGGGCTGGCTTTTCTGGCCATGCTGGTGTTGGTGCTGGCCGGTTCTTTGGGATTGATGGGTTATGTCCACTCACGCATTGTAGATATTTGCGCGACCTTTCTGTTGACCTGTGCCGGGCAAGCGGTGGGTTGGTTCCGTTTTATTGCCGGCAAAAAAGATACCATGTGGACACCGCAACGATAATGGTGAAATGGGCGCGTACATTTTGTCTTGGCGGTGTTTTGATGCTGGCTTTTGCCGCTGCTGTTGTCGTTATAAAGCCGACGTCTCTTGAATGGATACTGGTAGCTGACGAACCCCTCGATAAGGCAGATGCCCTGGTGCTGATGGCTGGAGGAGAACGTCGATTAAGACTTCAGGCACTGGTTGACCTTTATTATAAGGGGGTAGCCCCCCAAATTTTACTGACGAATGACGGCATTTTTTCAGCCTGGTCGGATAAACACCAGCGAAATTTGTACCAGGTGGAATGGACAAAAGAACTTCTGCTGGAACAGGGTGTGCCGAATGAAGCCATCGTGATGCTTGATTATATTGAAAGTGGAAGTTATTTCGATGCATTGAATACAAAAACTTCTGCACTTCGAGATGGAGCAATCGATAGTCTTTTAGTAGTGACATCTCATTATCATACCCGCCGGACGCTATGGACTTTCAGACAGGTATTCTCTGATACTGACATGATGATAGGGGTTTATCCTGTGCCAAAAGATCCTAATTACCCTGGCCGTTACCTGCATATCTATACGACGGAGCTGGTGAAACTCTTTTATTACTGGGTTCGGTATGGTCTGCTACTTGATAACCTGTTCCGAGGGGAAAGCTGATGAGTGATTCTGCTGTCGAAAGGGTGCCACCGGCAAGAAACAGGCACATTGCAATACAGTTGCTAGTTTTGGCTGTAGCGTTTATTGCTCTGTACCACGATACCCTAGCTAAAATAATATCAAACATCCGAACCTCTGAGGGTTCACACGGTGCTCTTATTGTTTTAGTTATTCTCTATTTGTTGTGGATAAAAAAGAAAGAGTTTCAAACAATAATTTATGAGCCTGCTCTTGTTACCGGGACTATCGTTGCTGTTGTTGGTTGCTTCATGCTGTATGCGAGTAAATTGACCAACACATTAGTGCTGCAACAGTTGTCAATGATTCCTTTTCTGTTGGGATTTATCTTACTTCTTTATGGTTATTCCTGCCTCCGAATCGTTTTTATTCCTGTCTGTTACCTTGTTTTTTTAACCGGTTTTCTCGACATGCTCTTGTGGAGCAAGGCGATTCACTTTCAGCGGATCTCCGCAGCGATAGCGGCCTGGTTGCTGGAATTAACCGGAATGCCGGTTGTTCTTTCCGGGATTTTTATTGATTTACCTCATATCTCCCTTGAGGTTGCGAGAATTTGTAGTGGCATTGGTCATATAGTTTCTTTGATGGCACTTTCGGTGCCTTTGGCAATCATGACTCAACTGACACCGCTGCGGATGGTATTTCTAATTGTCGCAAGTTTTTTTATTGGTCTGTTTGCCAACGGGGTGAGGATTGCTGCCATTGGCATTTATGCAATCTATAATGCCGGTGCTGACTTGCATGGTCCGAATGAGACTCTTTATGTGACCTTTATTTTCTTTTTTGGAATGGTAGCTCTGATTGTGTTGAGTCATTTTTTGGGCAAGAAAAAGCGTATTGAGCCTTCAGATTCTGTTCCGGTTGAATTCGGTTCTGCACACCCAGATGAGCCGGCAGAACGCCCCGAACAGGAGCCTTTGTCTGATGGACTAACCCGTCCACGAATAGTGTCTGTTGTAATAGCACTATCTCTGCTGGTATCTACGGCAGGTTTTATGCATTTATATAATGTCATTTCTCACCCCTTACCGCTTTCTTTCGATCATTTTCCTCTACAGCTAGGTCTATTTGTCGCCGGGCCATTGGATTCGATTGACGAGCGGGTACGACCATTTGAGATGGATGACGAACTGTTAAGGTCGTATGTTTCTCCTGAAATTGGAGAGCTTGACCTGTATATCGGCTATTCACAAGAACAGACAAAAGACCGAAAAATTATCGATGCCCGCAGAAGCAGTCTGCATGAAGGCGCGAAATCTGTTTTGATTAATCAACAGACCGACCCTGTTGAGATAAACAAAGTACATTTGGGCAATTCTGCAGCTTCATCTGATATTTACTTCTTTTATATCATGGAAGACCGCATCATCACTAATCAGTATGTCGGAAAGCTTTACACTTTCTGGAATGGCTTGATCAAACGCCGCACCAACGGTGCTGTGGTGGTGGTGCAGACTCGTAGCAGCCAGGAAAAGGTGATGCCGTTTTTGGAGGAGCTGGTGCCGGAGGTGATGGAACATCTGGAGAGTGGGGAGTAGGGACTGGGGAGTGGAACGTTTTGTATCACACAGAGTCACAGAGATCACAGGGAAAAGCTAAAGGCAGAAGATAGAATTCAGAATATAGACATAATGTCTGTCAGTAGAAAATAAGTGACCCGCCCCTTGTAAGCGTGGATTATGTGATGAACGCAAACCCATCACACAGAGCCATAATCAAGGAGGCAGGTCATGAGGAAGAATATCATATTCGTTGGACTCGATGTTCATAAAGATACAATTGATGTTGCTCTTGCGGACGCTGCTCGTACCAAGGACGTTCGCTTCTATGGCACCATCGGCGGCGACCTTGAGTCGTTGCACAAGATAGTTCGAAAATTGCAAAGCACGGGGGCTGAGCTTCGATTTGTCTATGAATCAGGCCCCTGTGGTTATGACATTTACCGCTCTTTGACAAAGCACGGATTTGACTGCACCGTGGTTGCTCCATCGATGATTCCGCGTAAAACCGGTGATCGTATTAAAAACGACCGTCGTGATGCGTTGAATCTCGCCAGGTTGCACCGGGCCGGAGAGTTAACCGCGGTCTATGTGCCGACGGAAGAAGATGAAGCCATGAGGGATCTGACCCGAGCCCGGGAAGATGCCGTAAGGGCTCTGCGCGTTGCGCGTCAAGTCCTGCTGGCGTTTCTGCTTCGTCATGGGTATCGCTACAGCGGCAAATCACATTGGACCAAAGCGCACAAAAACTGGCTTGCTGACATCAAGATGCCGCATCGTGCGCAGCAGATTACCCTGCATGAATATGTCCACGCAGCACAAGAACAGCTCGAACGGGTTGAGCGACTCACGCTTCAGGTTCAGGAGCTTCTTCCACAGTGGTCACAGGCTCCTGTGGTGACGGCGCTTCAAACCCTTCGCGGCGTCTCTCTGATTGTAGCGGTCACAACGGTTGCCGAACTGGGCGACTTGACCCGGTTTAAATCAGCAAAGCAGCTCATGGCCTATCTGGGTCTTGTTCCCAGTGAACATTCCAGTGGTGGTACCATTCGCCGGGGTGGTATCACTAAAACAGGTAACGGCCATGTTCGCAGAGCCCTTACGGAGGCGGCTCATGCCTACCGCCACCCGGCACGAGAAAGCCGGGTTCTGCTGGCACGACTGGAGGGCATGCCGCCTGAGGTCAGGCAACTCTCCTGGAAGGCGCAAGTCAGGCTCTGCGGCCGGTTCCGAAAACTATTTGGCTATGGAAAGAACAAAAAAAACCGTCGTTATTGCTATCGCTCGTGAACTCTCTGCCTTCATGTGGGCCATCGCCAATGCTGTGGCACCAGTGACAGCAGAATAGATGGCCAAAACAAACACAACAAACCACATGGAGGAGCGACAATAACAACATTGCACATTCCCAGGGCAGAATCAGAGGCGCGATCACGTTCAGGAGAACCCTCGAAAATTCTAAGAGAATAGGCCGTAGCCTAACTTCCGTATATAGAGAGAGGCAGCTCCGCGACGAAGCCAAGTCATGCGGTAACCAACCCGCGCATATCAGAGTGATCAAACGTCGCCATTGGATCCCGTCTCTGCCTGTACCCTGGGCCTATACTGAAAAAACATAACCCTTAAATCAAGGGATCGGTACTGTGTTTTCTAATTGACAAGTGACAGACATATCAGAATTTGAAAACCTTCTGAATTCTAACTCCTGAATTCTTTTTTTAGCCGTAGATAATCGCAGATGAAAAACCATTTCGACGCGGTAAAGTCAAAAGCAAAGATGACGCGGTAGGGTCAAGGGGACAAGGCAGTAAACCGCCCACATCTTACCGTCCACGTCTCACGTATTTGACCCAATGAGGCCACGAAGTGGCTGATACTACCTAAGACTTTTGTCGAAAAACTTTACACACATCTTACTTCAAGAAAAAAACCTAGGAATTACATATAGTTTTTGTTTGGCACGATAAATGCTTGACGGCCTGTCAATGTTGTATGACTGGTTTTAATAACCACACACCGTGCTGAGGCACAGAAAGAGGGAGGGTAAAAATGAAAAAATTGTTGTTGGCTGGATTGGTTGTTCTGTTTATGAGTGGTACGGCGATGGCGGTCACATATTCATTTGAGGATATGATCGATTCCTGGGGACCTGGAGGTGTTTTTGGCGCTGCATATATCGGTTCTGATGGACTTAGTTACACTCATGATATCAATGACTCTGTGAATTTCTCAGGTGGTGATTATGTAACTGAGGCATATTTGGAACTGGATTTTACCAACGATTATACTGATGACTATGGTTCAAAGTTGTTCGGACTTATTAGATGGGATTATAGAGAGTTTGCATATTATGGATTTGATGGCTCTGGCTTTCAATTGATTGGTGAAGTTGACAATGGTCAATATGATCTGGTCGTTGGCGTCGATTGGCTTAATGATGATGGCTTGCTTGATGTAGACTTGAAGGTAACGAATAAACTAGGTACCGCAGATGCGTGGCTCGATCATTCAAGGCTTTATGGAACAGCAGCTGTTCCCGAGCCCGGCACCCTGCTGCTTCTCGGTTCCGGCCTTGCCGGTCTGGCTCTATATCGTCGTCGCAGCATGAACAAGTAATTTTCAGTAACATATCAGTATACAAAAAAAACCCGACATCTTGCATGGTGTCGGGTTTTTTGTGGCTGTCGAAAAACTTTACACTCCTTTTGGTTTTAAAAGTATATTTATAGATTTCAGTTAGTTGTTGTGGTGGCATTAAGTCTGCATTACTGGTTGTGTAAGCTTTTATATGTTGGTTACAGCAATTTAACGAGGGGAAGGAGCAAGATGATGAGAAAAATATTTTTGATTTTGTTGGTTTTTGTCTTTTGGGGGAGCGTCGCAATGGCGGCGCCGATTGGTAATGGTCCAGTCGTTTTTGGCACTTCTAGTGAGCCTTCATTGCAGACAATTCTGGATGGCGTGTTTGGTACAAGTGAAATTGATACAGTTATTGATCAATCGGATGTTCGTGTTTGGTCCAACAAAGACGGTGCCAGTACAGCTTACGAAATAGCTTACTATGCTGGTAATACTAATTCATTGGGCATCTATGATTATGTAACTGGGGCGACGTACGGCTTTGGTCTTGCTTCTAATACCGCGCTTTTGTCAGCCACTTTTGAGTTTATTGGCAATTCCCTTGCTGTTAATGGAAGTAATGCAGGTGGTAATTGGTCTGGCATGTTTGGTTTTTACCTAGATAGTAACGGTACTATTTTCTATACGGAAGATAGTAAAAATGGTGGTAGTACCCAAGCAGTTGCATACAAACTACAGGGTGGTCTGAACTACGACTTTTCGGCTTACCACGGTTCTTTTAGTGGAGAAACTTCAGGTGGTGATGATTGGGTTATTGCATTTGAAGACATTCTCTACGCAAGTAGCGATAAGGATTTTAATGACGCTGTATTCTATGTAAAGGACATGGCAGCAGTTCCCGAGCCCGGCACCCTGCTTCTCCTTGGTTCCGGCTTGGCCGGACTGGCACTTTATCGGCGTCGCAGCATGAACAAGTAATTTTCAGTAACATATCAGCACGCTAAAAAACCCGGCATCTTCATTGGTGTCGGGTTTTTTTACGATTGTCGAAAAAGTTTACACTTGGCAGGTGCAGAGAAGTTGGAATAGGAAGTAGGAAAACTGTGAGCGGAGAACCGGGAGAAAAAAATATCCAGACCATGAGATACATTGATAAGTACCTGTAAAGTCAGTCACTTGTGCTTAAATATTTAATACAATGGCCATGGACCTCAGGCGGCTGTTTGTCTGTGAGTTCTCTGCATTGATAGGATGTTGTGGTTTTATGCTGGTATAAGGGGAATATATTAAAAAATACTACGGCAAGACATGTCGATTGTTTTTACATGTATTGGCAATCAACTTTAGGAGATATGTAAGTGTTTGTTATGTTTATTTATTTTAAATTGGAACGAAAATTGTAGAAGTTAATTGTAAAGTTTTGTTGGTATAAACTCTGTAACACGAGCCAAGGCAAAAGGAGGTCAAAATGAAAAAATTTATTAGTTTGTTTTTGTCAATGTTTGCGGTGCTTTTTTTTACAGGAACATCGTTTGCTACTCCCTATACCTAGGTGTTAGAATATGACACTGGCTATTTCACACCTGATGAAGCCTCTCTTTATAATGAACCTTATTATCGTTGGTACGACGAAGATTGGGGATGGGAGTTTGATCCTGTTGTCGGAAACTCCTTCACTGAAGCTACTCTTTACGTTAGCGCTTGGGATGTTGATACTCCTAATGAGTTCAATAGAATTTATCTTTTTGATGGTGAAGCTTACAACATAGACTTGGGTATTTTAGCAGGTGAAGATGATACTTGGGGTTACACTACCTTTGATTTGATGGGAGTTCCAAATATTTCTAACTTGGTAAGTGAAGGTTTGAAAATATTTATGGATATCGATGAAACGCATAACTATGATTTTTGGGCAGTTGCTTTAGGTAAATCTATACTGACACTTGATGGTGGAGTTGGAAATATCCCTACACCAATTCCTGGTGTTGATGATCCCCAACCCGTCCCCGAGCCCGGCACTCTGCTGCTCTTCGGTTCCGGTCTGGCCGGACTGGCGCTGTATCGTCGTCGGAGCGTGAATAAGTAATTTTCAGTAACATAACAGCACCTATAAAAAAGCCCGGCATCTTGATTGGTGTCGGGTTTTTTACGTTTGTCGGAAAAGTTTACGGTCGATCTTTTCTCACAAAGGCACTTTTCCACGGATGACACGGAAGAACATGGAAAAAACTTTCCTCACACGGAGCCACAAAGTCACGAAGGGAATCTTGAGCCAGAAACGCAGGCAAAATCTCCAGGGTTTAAAATTTTAACAAAAAAACTTTCAGGTTAAGGCTTTAACAATAAAAAAATGGTTTTGACCTTGGGTTTTTTATTAGAATTCCGGTTTTGTCTGTGGTTTCAGTGCTTTCCGTGGACAATAAAGATTTTAAGGTTTTCTTGGAATCTTCGTAACTTTGTGTGAGGATGCCTCGACTGACTGCAATTTTTCTTTGGAGGGGGAAACAGTGACTGAATATCCACAATTACATTTTCACGGTGGCACCAGCGGGGTGACGGGGTCCTGTTATGAACTGCGGGTTGCGCAGGAGTCTGGAATCCTCATCGATTGCGGTTTGTTTCAGGGGGCGGATGAACGGCCGCTGGAGATCAATTTTCCTATTGATCACATCAAGGCGCTGCTGGTTACCCACGTTCATATTGATCATGTCGGACGGCTTCCCTATCTGCTCGCTGCCGGATTTGCCGGCCCCATCTATTGTTCGGCAGCCTCGGCGCATTTATTGCCGCTGGTGCTGGAGGATGCGGTCAGGATCGGCTTTACCAGGGATCGGCGCCTGGTGGAACGTTTTCTCCGGTTGATAGAAGAACGTATTGTTGCTGTATCCTTTGGCCAATGGCAGCATATCGCCGGCACCGATATCAGGGCGAAGTTCAAGCGCGCCGGACACATCCTTGGATCGGCGTACATTGAATGTGATGTGGCAGGGCGTCGATTCCTCTTTTCCGGCGATCTGGGGGCACCCTACGCGCCGCTGTTACCGGCACCACGAGCGCCTTATCGCGCCGATACAGTTGTTCTGGAGAGTACCTACGGGGATCGCCTGCATTCCGGCCGCCGGCAGCGGCGCGCTTTATTGCGTCAGGTGATCAAGCGGGCATTTGCTGATCGTGGATCCATTCTGATACCGGCATTCAGTATTGGTAGAACCCAGGAACTGCTGTATGAACTGGAGGATCTGATCTATCGCTGCCGTCGGGAAGAAGTTGCCGCCGGTATGCCCTGGGACGATCTTGAAATCATCGTTGATTCGCCTCTGGCCAGTCGCTTTACCGCTGCCTATCGTCAACTCAAAGGATTATGGGACGCCGAAGCCGGTCGCAAGATCGCAGCGGGGCGTCATCCGCTGTCGTTTGAACAGTTGATCACCATTGACTCCCATCAGGATCATCTTCATACCGTTGAATATCTGCAACGTACAGCGCGTCCGGCCATTGTGATTGCCGGTAGCGGCATGTGTAGCGGTGGCCGGATCGTTGCGTATCTCAAGGCGCTGTTGAGGGATGAGCGCACCGATGTCCTTTTTGTCGGCTATCAGGCTGAAGGCACACCGGGTCGCGCGATCCAGACCTACGGTCCGCAGGGTGGTTATGTCATCCTTGATGGCGAGCGATATGACATCAAGGCACAGATTCATACGCTCAGCGGCTATTCAGCCCATGCTGATCAGCAGAATCTGGTGAATTTCATCAAACGGATGCGTCATTTGCCGGAGACCATCTATCTGGTTCATGGTGACAGGGAGGCCAAGGCGGCGTTGCAGGCGGAATTGCAGAAGCTGGCGGAGGGGATGGGGATTGTTATTCCATGAAAAATCTTTCTCACACGGAGTCACGAAGATCACGGAGAAAATCTTTAAATCTTATCATCCACGGACGACACGGAAACCACTGACAAAGGGGGAACTACTTACTGATTAAAGCCAAGGCAAGGTCATTATTGAGGTTATTAAAGGTTTAATCGTAAAGCCTGATCCTGATTCTGAATATGTTTCTGCCTCTCTTGGTGATCTTCGTGCCTTGAGTGAGAGCAGCGAACGGGTGTGAGAAAAAGGATTTTGTCTTTTTCCGTACTTTCCGAGTTTTCCGTGGACAATAGTTTTTAGGTTGAATATTCAAAATCACTGGTTATAAGGTCTTATCTGCTTAACATCTGTGTATATCTGTGGCTGATGCTGAATTGTAGAAAAAACTAATGATCTCCGTAAATTTGACGCCGATGTCCAACACGCAAGACAAGAACGGTCAACTCATTATCGTTGATGGAGCAAATGATTCGATAATTTCCGACACGATATTTCCATAGACCGGAAAAGTTGGCTCGAAGAGCTTGTCCGAAGTTGCGGGGATCGTCGCTAACGGCGATCCGGTTTCGCAGATAGCGGATGATATTTTTCTGTTCCTGCTTATCCAGTTTGCTTAGTTCTTTGAATGCCGAGTCTTCAAAATTAATCTGCCAGGCCAAGATCGCGCTCCACTTCGGCTAATGATTTGACCCGACTTTTTCCGGCACGAATATCTTCCAGGCGTTTTTCCGCCAGATAGATGTCCTCTATTTGTTCCAACGAGCGTTCGATTGCTTCACGTACGTAAAAACTCTTGGGACGGTGAGTTTCTTTGGCGAGGGTATCGAGGCGTTTTTCCACCTCTGGTGATAATCTTATGCTTAACATAGTACGCCTCCTGTCATATTTGTAATACATGTAACACATTGTAGCAGTTGGGTCAAGTTACAGTTGCCAAGAAGTATTCCTTCACTGCTCAATGTTTACCGTTTACGGTTCACTAAGATGTTACTCACACGGAGCCACGAAGATCACGGAGAAAATCTTTAAGTCTTATTGTCCACGGAATACACGGAAATCACTGACAAAGTTGGAAGATTTTATTGTTAAAGTCAGGGCAATGCAACTATTGAGGCTCTTAAAGGTTCAACCATAAACCCTGATTTTTTGTTTTAAAACCTTAAAGCCTGATCCTGATTCTGAATATGTTTCTGCCTCTCTTGGTGATCTTCGTGCCTTGAGTGAGCACAGCGAATGGGTGTGAGAAAAAAGATTTTGTCACTTTCCGTCCTTTCCGAGTTTTCCGTGGACAATAGTTTTTCTGGTTATTTTCTTCACTTTAATGTTAATGCGCTGTATCCTTTCAACGTTATTTTTTATCTCTGTAAGTACTTAATCTCAAATCATTCCGAGGGATTCTTCATGAAATTGACGGTTATTGGTACCGGCTATGTCGGGCTGGTCAGTGGTGCCTGTTTTGCCGAAATGGGTAATCAGGTTTATTGTGTTGATATCGACCAGGAAAAAATTGAAGGGCTGAAAAAAGGAAAACTGCCGATTTACGAGCCGGGCCTGGATGCGCTGGTGGCGAACAATCATGCAGAAGGTCGGTTACATTTCACCAGCAATCTGCAGGAGGCAATGGAAGAATGCCCCCTTTATTTTATTGCTGTAGGTACGCCGCCGGGGGAAGATGGGTCTGCGGATCTGCAATACGTGCTGGCGGTGGCTAAAGAAATCGGTTCGCTGATGACAGACTATGCGGTTATCGTTAATAAATCGACGGTCCCGGTCGGGACGGCTGATAAGGTCCGCGAAGCGGTACAGCAGGAACTGGATCAGCGTGGTCTTGATCTCACCTTTGATGTCGTCAGCAACCCGGAGTTTTTAAAAGAGGGGGCGGCGATTGATGACTTTATGAAGCCGGACCGGATTGTTGTCGGCACCAACAGTCCGCGGGCCCGCGAGTTGATGCATCAGTTGTACGCGCCTTTTAATCGCAATCACGAGCGCACCATTTATATGGGGGTACGTGATGCGGAAATGACCAAATATGCGGCCAACTCGATGCTGGCAACGAAAATCTCTTTTATCAATGAGATGGCCAGCCTGTGTGAACTGATGGGTGTTGATGTCGAGAATGTCCGGCGCGGTATCGGTTCGGATAGCCGGATTGGCTTTTCCTTTATTTATCCCGGTTGCGGTTATGGTGGCTCTTGTTTCCCCAAGGATGTGCAGGCATTGATCCGCATGGCCCAGCAGGTTGATTTTAAACCACAGGTGCTGCAGTCGGTCGAAGAGCGTAATCAGTTTCAGAAAGGGTGGTTCGGGCGTCAGATCCGCCGGCACTTTGGTGATGACCTGTCCGGTTTAACCTTCGGGGTATGGGGGCTGGCTTTCAAACCGGGTACCGATGATATGCGTGAGGCTTCCGCCAAGGTGCTCCTTGCCGATCTGATGGCGGCCGGCGCCAGGGTGCTGGCCTATGATCCGGTGGCGATGGAAACAGCTGCTCGTGAGTTGCCGGACCAATGGTTTGCCTCCGGGCAATTACGGCTGGTGGATCATCAATATCAGGCGCTCGAAGGCGTTGATGCCATGCTGCTGGTGACCGAATGGAAACCGTTTAGAAACCCCGACCTTGATGCCATGCGCCGCATTATGAAGCAGCAGCTGATTTTTGACGGACGTAATCAGTATGACCCCGAGCTGATTCGCACTGCCGGTTTTGGGTATGTGGGGGTCGGGCGTTTGGTCTAACTGGCTAGAGCAGGGCGCGATGAATCGCGCCCCTACTAGGTATTGTCATTCGGGGATTTAAGGCCCGTTGCACCTATGCGATCAACCAACAACGGAAAACCCCCGGCGCACCGGTCTGGCAACGCAATTATTACGAACGGGTCATCCGCGACGAGGTGGAATTGCATTCTATCCGTCAATATATGATTGATAATCCGATAAAATGGGCCGAAGATAAAAACCACCCTACGCGGTTGTTGTCGTAGGGGCGCGATTCATCGCGCCCGATTGTCATGACATACCCATAAAGCATGGCGCGATAAATCGCGCCCTACGTTTTAAGATGTTTAAACATTCAGAGTAAGGAAACCAGATGATCAAAAGTATGACCGGGTATGGGCGTGGGCAGGCACAACGGAACAACCTGTCTTTTACGGTTGAAATCAAGGCGGTTAATCACCGATATTCAGACATCAACATCAAGTCCCCGCGGTTGGTAACGCCCTTTGAGTCGCAGATCAAAAAGCAGGTTGGGGTGGCTCTTAAGCGCGGTAAAATTGATATTTATGTGACCCAGAACAACAATGCACAAGCGACGGTCAAGCCGGTTGTCAATAAGAGCCTGGCAGCCGCCTACCTGGAAGCATTGCAGGATCTTCGAGATCTTGAAGGGGTTGCCGGCGAAGTTCCTTTGGAGTATCTGGCGTCTCTACCGGATGTTGTCAAGCTTGAAGATGTATCAGTTATGGAAGAGGAAATTCTGTCTTGTCTTGAAGCGGCGGTGGCGGAGGCTCTTGCTGCTATTATCAGCATGCGCAGCGCTGAAGGTGCGGCAACTGGTATCGATATGGCAGAACGGTTGAGGTTGCTCAGGGAGTTGCTGACCGGTATTGAATCCCAGGCTGCGACGGTACCTGTTGAGTGGCAACGCAAATTACATGAGAGGTTGGCACGTTTGCAGAACGGTGCGGAAATGGATCCGCAGCGGGTTGCGCAGGAAATTGCTGTTTTTGCCGATCGTTGTGACATCAGTGAAGAACTGGTGCGTTTTCGTAGTCATCTTGACCAGTTCAGTGAGTTGATGAGCAACACAGAACCTGTCGGCAGGCAGTTGGATTTTCTGGTACAGGAACTCAACCGTGAAGCCAATACCATGGGATCTAAATCAAATGATGCGACCCTGACCCGTTATGTGGTTGGTTTGAAGTCGGAACTCGAAAAGATCAGGGAACAGGTGCAGAACATTGAGTAAAGAAAATCCGCGTGAAGGTATTTTGTTTGTCGTGTCGGCACCATCGGGTGCCGGAAAAACCTCCCTGTGCCGCGAACTCATTGACACTTTCCCGGAAATAGGGCAGTCTGTCTCGTTTACTACGCGCTCCATGCGTACCGGTGAGCGGAACGGGGTTGATTATCACTTTGTTGATCTTCCGGTCTTTGAGCGGATGATCGAAGACAGCCAGTTTGCCGAATGGGCGCAGGTTCACGGCAACCTTTACGGCACAGCACTTAATACCCTGGAGCAGGCCGCTGAGCAGGGGATTGATCTGCTGCTCGATATCGATTACCAGGGGGCGGCACAGTTAAAAAAGAACTGTCAACAGGGGGTTTTTATCTTTATTCTGCCCCCCGACTTAAGCGAGTTGGAACGACGCCTGCGATCTCGTAATACCGATAACAATGAGGTGATCCGGCGACGCCTTGAAGTGGCACGTGAAGAAATCGCTCAGGCAGTGTGGTATGATTACCTTATCGTTAATGACGATCTAACCAGCGCCGTTGACAAAATAAAATCGATTGTTACTGCCGAGCGTTGTCGCAGTGTGCGCTCGGGGAAGTTATTACAGAAGATTGTTGAATAAGCGGAATGTAGAATACAGAATATAGAATATAGTAAGGTGGGTAGTGCCCACCCCCTCTATGGTTAGAACAACTTATAAATACAAATACTTTGGTTTGAAGTATCAACTCGATGGATAAGCAAAAAGCGCCAAATGCAAGGCGCGCAATGATTGAGCAATGAGGCGTACTAATGTACGTCGAGGCAGCGAGATTGTTGCGGCAACGAAGCAGTTGGTGAGTTTTTGCGACGCCATCAATTAAGGAGAAAAAACATGGCACGCGTCACCGTAGAAGATTGTCTGGAAGTTATCCCCAACCGTTTCTTGTTGGCCATGGTTGCAGCCAAGCGCGCCAAGCAACTGTACAAAGGCGGAGAACCGTTGATTGAAAATAAAGCCGCCAATAAGAAGGTGGTTGTCGCTTTACGTGAAATTGCCGCCAATAAGATAGAGTTTGATATCCCTGTTCGCAGAAACTAGCACCAAGCTGAATGTTAAGAAGACGGCAGTTGCCACTTTTTCAAGACGATTCGGCTGGCAGGTTACCATGGTCGGGCGTCTGACCCGGTCCCGATATGCTGACACGAGACGCCGTTTTTTCGCAGTTTTCCAGTTATTATCCTCAGGCCGATCGAACCCTGTTCGATCGTGCCTGTGCCCTGGCTGAACACGCCCACCGTCACCAGAAAACACCTGATGGTTGCGACTATCTGCAGCATTCTCTTGAAGTGGCTGCTATTCTTGCGCGTCTGAAAGTTGATCAAACGACTATTCTGGTCGGCATTCTTCATGATCTGATCGATACCCCCGATGCTTCCCGCAGCGAGATAGAAAAGCACTTCGGTGCTGAAGTCTATCAACTGATTGAAGCGGGACACAAGATCAGCAGCATTCCTTATCGTCAAAAAAATCGCCAGCAGGTTGAAAGTTTCCGCAAGATGTTTGTCGCCATGGCGCGGGATCTGCGCGTTGTTCTGGTCTATCTCGCTGACCGTTTAAGTGACATGCGGGCTATTCAGTCCTGTGGACAAGCCAGGAAAGAATCCTATTCGCGGGAGACCCTGGAGGTTTATGCCCCTCTGGCGAATCGTCTCGGGATCAGCTGGCTAAAAGCTGAACTTGAGGATCTATCCCTGCAGATTCTAGAGCCGGAAAAGTATGCTGCCTTGACCCGGCGCATCACAACCCACAAGGAAAAACGAGGTGATTACGTTGCCCGGGTTGGTGAGCAGATCCGTAAACTGCTGGCCGATAACCAGCTCAAAGGGGATGTGACCGGCCGTTTTAAACACTTTTATTCGGTTTATCGAAAGATGGAGCGCACCGGCGTTGGTCTGGATGAAATATACGATCTGATAGCTTTTCGCGTACTGGTTGATTCGGTGCGGGAATGTTATGAAGTCCTCGGATTGATTCATGCGACCTGGAAACCCATCGCCGGTCGTTTTAAAGATTATATCGCCATGCCCAAATCCAATATGTACCAGTCGCTTCATACGACGGTCTTAGGTCCATTCGGTGAGCGCATGGAGGTGCAGATTCGTACCCATCAGATGCACAGTATTGCTGAAGAAGGGATAGCCGCCCACTGGAAATACAAGGAGGGTGGGCCGGTACCGGCAGTTGGTCGTGATGATCAACGTTTCAGCTGGCTACGCCAGGTCATGGAGTGGCAACAGGATGTCAGCGATCACGCTGCTGAAGAGTCCTCCTTTATCGATCTGTTCCCCGAAGAGGTCTATGTGTTTACCCCGCAGGGTGAGGTCAAAGAGTTGCCCCATGGTTCCTCGCCGGTGGATTTTGCCTACGCTATTCATACCGATGTCGGGTCCCATTGTGTCGGTGCGCGCATCAACGGCAAACTGTCGCCGCTGAAAACCGAATTGAAGAATGGCGATATTGTAGAGGTGATGACCGCCAGCCACCAGACCCCGCGCAAGGATTGGCTGGCGTTTGTCAAAACCTCCAAGGCACGTAACAAAATCCGCCAGTGGGTCAAGGCCGAGCAACGCGAAAAAAGTATCCTGATGGGGCGCGAACTGATGGAAAAAGCGCTTCGCAAGCACCAGCTCAGTCTCAAACGTGCTTTGGCTTCGGGGCTGTTGGAGCAAGGAGCAACAGAATTTGGCTACCGGACAACGGATGACCTGTTCGCCTCGGTTGGCTATGGAAAGACCTCTCCCGGGCAGGTTATTTCCCACATTATTCCGCGTGATGAAAAGTCTGTTGATACTCAGCGCACAGGCGCAGATGATGGGCAGGATAAGGCTTCCAAACGCCCATCCCAAAGTGCCATTCTGATTGGCGGTATCGATAATGTAATGGTGCGTTTTGCCCATTGCTGTAATCCGCTGCCGGGGGAACCTGTTACCGGATTTATTACCCGCGGTCGCGGCCTCACGGTCCACTCCATTGATTGTCTGCAGGTTCAGACCAGTGATCCGGAACGGCGGATTGACGTGGAGTGGGATATGCAGCGCAAAACCCTGCGTCCAGTCAAAATTCGGGTTGTCTGTGAGGATCAGAAAGGTATGCTGGTAGGGATTTCCGGGGCCATCAGCCAGGCCGATGCCAATATTGTCAGTGCCACGGTTCACGCCCGCGGCGATAAAAAAGGGAATAATCTGTTTGTTGTTGATGTTGAAAATCTCGAACACCTGAACCGGGTTATTCGCGAAATCAAAAAGGTTAAGGGAGTTGCGCGGGTTGAACGACTCAGACATTGATGGTGACATCAATTAAAAAGGGAGAGTATGAGTAAAAAAGTGATTTCAACAGAGGCGGCACCTGCCGCTATCGGTCCCTACTCGCAGGCGATTGCGGCCGGCGATCTATTGTTCTGCTCAGGCCAGATCCCCCTTGATCCGCTCACCGGGGTAATGATTGAAGGTGGTATAGAAGAACAAACCCGGCAGGTCATGAGGAATTTGGGTGAGGTGTTGAAGGCGGCCGGGGCAAGCTACGCCGATCTGGTTAAAACAACCATTTATCTGACTGACATGAAGTGTTTCCCTCTGGTTAACGATATATATTCTGGATATCTGGGTGATAGCCCACCGGCGCGGGCTACCGTTGAAGTAGTGGCCCTGCCGAAAGGTGCATTGGTGGAAATTGATGGTATTGCCAGTTTGGGATAAAGCCATTTCCGGGGATAAAGCAATATCATGTCAGATCAGCAACTAACCACCAACCGCCCGGCCATCGTTCTGGTGGAACCGCAGGGAGCCGGCAATATTGGTTCCGTCTGTCGTGCCATGTACAACTATGGGGCAACCGATCTGCGCCTGGTTAACCCCCAGGTCGATCATCTCGGGCGCGAAGCTCGCAATATGGCGGTCAAGGCAGCTGAGGTACTTGAACAGGCAAGGATCTATGCGTCATTGCCGGAGGCTTTGTCTGATTGCTCCTTAAGTATCGGTACGACCCGTCGCTTCGGACGCTATCGCGAGGGGATGCTCCATCCCGACGAGGCAGCGGACCTGATACTTAACCTGGATCCTGAAAGTTCCTGTGCTCTGGTCTTTGGGCGAGAAGACAAGGGACTTTTTACCTCGGAGCTTGATCTGTGCCAGCACTTTGTCACGATTCCGACCGACGCCCGGTTGCCTTCAATGAATCTCGCGCAAGCGGTTGTTGTTTGTCTTTATGAAGTCTACAAAAGAGCAGGGGAGATCGCGGGTCAACAGCACGGACGTAAGAAGCTGGCAAACAACCAGCAACTCGAAGCCCTCTACCGGCATATGACGGACACCCTCCTGCAAATCGACTATCTCAACCCCCAGAACCCGGATCACATCATGCGTTCTTATCGCCGGATACTTGGTCGCGCCGGCCTCAATGAGCGCGAGGTCAGAATCCTGCGCGGGATGTTCAACCAGATCGATATCGCTACGGGTATGAAGATGGGAAGAGGAGGAGCAAAAGATTGAATTAAGAATATGGGCTTCGGAATATTGATGTTAATCCTCCTGACTCCGTAATCTATCTACTGTAGTCTGCTTTTATCCAGATTTTTCTTGCCTTTGTCTCTTTTGCATGGTAAAAGAATCAAGTTTTACGGTGATATTGTAAAGTGAGCTTCGCGGCTCGCTTTTTTTTATGTCAAAAGGGTGCAAGATGGACCTGATTGGAAAAATTGAAGTTCTGGTGTTGCCGTTGTTTGAGGAGATGGGCCTAGAACTGGTGGATATCGAATATCGGCGTGAACCGCAAGGCTGGGTGTTACGTTTCTTCCTTGACAAGGAAGGGGGAATCACCCTGGACGATTGTGCTGCTGCCAGTCGTCAGATCAGTTCCCTGCTGGATGTGGAAGATGTGATCCCGACGACCTACAACCTTGAGGTTTCTTCTCCCGGGCTGGATCGACCGCTTAAAAAACGTGCGGACTTTGAGCGTTTTACCGATCATCTGGTTAAGATTAAAACAATCGATCCGATGACTGTGGCCGGTTCAGATAAACGCAGAAAAACAATCAGCGGCAGGCTGATCGCGCTGGAGCAGGATGATATAGTGATGGTGTTGCAGGATCATCAAGCGCAGGTGCGCGTTTCACTTTCCAATATTGATGCGGCACATCTGGTGCCTGAATTTTGATACTTTCGCAAAAAGTCTCGATATGGATGGATAAGCAAAAAACGCCTAATGCAAGGCGCGCGATTATTGAGCAATGAGGCGTACTTACGTACGTCGAAGCGGTGAAATAAGCGCAGCAACGCAGCAGTTGGTGAGTTTTTGCGACGCCATCAATTTTAAACGTTTGCCGATGCATCTGCATCCGCATCACACTTGAAGGGGTATTGTAGGATGGTGGGTAACCTTAATCACATCATCGATCAGGTTGTTAAGGACAAAGGGATCGATCGCGATGTTTTGATCGATGCGCTGGAGTCTGCTGTCTTGTCTGCTGCTAACAAGAAGTTCAGAAACACCCGTGATCTTGAAGCGCATTTCAATCCGGAGATTGGTGAAGTCGAAGTATTTGAGTTTGTGACAGTCGTTGATGAGGTTGTCGACTCCTATAAGGAGATTGACATCAATGAAGCGCGGGAAGTTGATCCGGATGTTGAAATTGGTGACTCTCTCGGGATGATGATGGAGGCCGGCTCTTTCAGCCGGATTGCCGCCCAGACCGCCAAACAAGTGATTATTCAAAAGGTTCGTGAGGCTGAACGCGAAGGGATTTACAACGAATTCAGTGATCGGGTTGGTGAAGTGGTGAACGGCATTGTCCGTCGCTATGAGCGTGGTGACCTGATTGTCGACCTGGGACGGGCCGAGGCCTTGCTACCCAGTCGCGAACAGGTTCCGCGGGAGAATTACCGCCAATCTGATCGGGTACGTGCCTATATTTCTGAAGTTAAATTATCGGCCAAAGGCCCTCAGATTATTCTGTCGCGCACCCATCCGGGGCTGTTGATTTCCCTGTTCACCTCTGAAGTGCCGGAAATTGCCGAGGGTATAGTTGAGATCAAGGCTGCGGTCCGTGAGCCTGGCAGTCGCGCCAAAATGGCGGTGTTGTCCCACGATCCGGATGTCGATCCGGTCGGTGCCTGTGTCGGCATGCGTGGTTCCCGAGTCCAGAACGTGGTGACTGAGTTGCGGGGTGAGCGTATCGATATTATTCCCTGGACCCATGATCCGGCTCGCTTTGCCTGTGCGGCTCTGGCCCCGGCAGAAGTATCACGTGTCTATATTGACGATGAAGATCAGGCGATGGAAATTATCGTTCCCGACGATCAACTGTCGCTGGCGATCGGCAAAAAGGGGCAAAATGTCAGACTGGCCGCCAAGCTGATCGGCTGGAAAATCGATATCAAAAGTGAGTCACGTGCCCAGGAAGAGGATCAGGATGAAGAACCTGTCTCCTCTGAGCGTCAGGCCGCAGAGGATCTGTTTGCCCCCAGTAATAAAGAAAAGCCTGGCGCTGGGTCGGACGAAAATGAAGCGGTGGAAGCGGTGAAGGTTGAAGAAGGGCTGCCTGCGGCTGATTCCGATACGGATGAGGTGTAACCAGCGGTAATGAGTGTAAGCCAGCCCCAACGCACCTGTGTCGCCTGCCGCACGGTCGCCGATAAAAAGCTGCTCCTGCGATTTGTCCTTGCCCCGGATGGGCAGGTTGTGGTCGATTATCGGCAACAATTGCCTGGTCGCGGCCTTTATACCTGCTTTAGTCTGCAGTGTCTGGCGCAGGCCGTTAAAAGAAAGAGTTTCCAACGGGTTTTTGGTGCAACCACGCAACCGGTTGAGCTGTCTGATCTGCAAGGACAATTGCAATGGGCACTTTTTCAGCGCATCAAGGGGTCGATACTGATGGCGCGCAAAGCGGGGCAGCTGATCGCCGGTAGTAACATGGTGCTGGATGCGTTGAAAGGTCCCATGCCGCCAACGGCTGTGGTCATGGCGACAGATATAACCGAAAATATGAAACAAAAAATTGACAGCACAGCAAAACGGCAACAGATTTTTTGTACACAGATGTTTGACAAGGTATCACTCGGGCAGATGTTGGGTAAACCAGAGCGCAGTGTCGTTGCAATCCAGAATGGTGCGCTGGCCACATTGCTTAAGAGTGAATTGAACAGGTATGAACTGGTAAGGGAGAATTGATGGTCAAGGTCAGAGTTTACGAACTTGCAAAAAAAATAGGCATTGAAAACAAAGATCTACTGGCAAAACTCGCCGAGGCCGGTGTCGATGTTGCCTCTCATGCCAGTTCCTTGAGTGAAGAGGATATGCAAAAATTCGAACAATTCAACAATCCGACCCAGGAAAAAGTTGAAGAAGAGCGAATTAAGCCAGGACTGATCCGCCGTCGGCGTACTGTAGTCGCCCAGGATGCGGAAGAGGTCTCGGCAAAAGAGCCTGAAACAGCGCAAGATTCCTCTGAACAGCCTGCCGTTGCTTCTACCCCTGCTCCAGCCGCAGCAGCTGAAGAAGCACCCGTGCCCCCTGCAATGAGTAAGGACGTACCAAGCGCGGTCGAAGATCAGCCGGATACGCCAGCTGACAAAATCGAACCTGCGGTGGCAGGGCAAAAAGCTGACAAAACGGCAGGCGTTTCCGGGGGAGCGACACCACCGGAGAAGACTGGAGATGATCGTTCCAGGGCAGCAGAAGTTACTCCTGCTGCCGAAAGTTCGGAGCCTGGCAAACGGCTTGAACCTCAAGATGCAACGGAGGACCGCGCCAAGATTCTTGGGCGGGTTGAGTTGCCACGCAGAGCACCAGCAGGCCAGCGTCGTCCCGCTCATCAGGAACGCCCGGCGCGTCCAGCGCGACCTGGATCACCTGCTCGTCCCGGCACACCGGCACAACCTGGTGCGCCGGCACGACCCGGCGCTCCGGCACGTCCCACCACACCATCACGTCCCGGTGCCTCGGCGCCAGTTAAAGCTCGGGGACGTGCTGATCTGTCAACACCGTTGCCGATAGAACAACCGCTGCCTGAAAAAGAAGGCAGGAACAACAAAAAACGCAAAAAAGGACGTCGCAACGATAACGAGTTTGAGCAAAATGAAGGTCAGATTTCACGGCGCGGTCGCCGGGTCGAGGTGTTTGAGCCCGGACGCGCCGGTCAAAAGAAAAAACGTGGCGGTAAAGGTTCCAAGACGACCAAGCATACCGAAGTTACCGTCAGTAAAGCGATTAAACGGATTATCAAGATCAGTGATTCCATTACCGTTGGTGAACTGGCCAAACGTATGGGCGTCAAGGCAAAAGAACTGATCGCTGAATTGATGCGTCAGGGGTCAATGGTGACGATCAACCATCCCCTCGACTATGAATCAGCAGCTATTCTGGCCTCAGAATTCAATTATGAGGTTGAAAATATCGCTTTTGATGAAGAGACCATACTTGACGTTGAACTGTTGAAGGTAAATGAGAGCAGCAGCGCTGAACTTGTGACACGTCCACCGGTTGTTACTATTATGGGCCACGTCGATCATGGTAAAACCAGCCTGCTTGATGCTATCCGTGAAGCTAATGTAACAGAAGGGGAGGCCGGTGGTATTACGCAGCATATCGGCGCTTACGATGTCAACCTTGACGGACGTAAGATCACTTTTCTTGATACACCGGGTCACGAAGCTTTTACCGCAATGCGTGCGCGTGGGGCCGGCGTTACCGACATCGTTATCCTGGTTGTGGCTGCTGATGACGGTGTCATGCCGCAAACCAAAGAGGCGATCAATCATGCTAAGGCCGCTGGTGTTCCGATCATCATTGCGGTCAACAAGATTGATAAACCCGAAGCGAATCCGGAAAGAATCAAACAGGACTTAACCGAATTTGAGCTTGTTCCTGAAGAGTGGGGTGGCGAGACCATCTTTGTCGAAGTCTCGGCGAAGATGAAGTTGAATCTTGAGACTCTTCTGGAAATGGTACTGCTCCAGGCGGAAGTTCTTGAACTTAAAGCAAGCCCCAGCAAGCGTGCCAAGGGCTCCATTGTTGAAGCGCGACTGGACAAAGGGCGCGGTCCGGTTGCAACGGTCCTGGTTCAGGATGGTACCTTGAAAGTTGGAGATGCCATTGTTGCCGGTTTACACTACGGTCGGGTCCGTTCGATGACAGCTGCCAACGGCAGCCCGGTTAAAGAAGCCGGACCCTCATTTCCGGTCGAAGTGACTGGTCTGGGCGGGGTCCCCGATGCCGGCGATACCTTCCATGCGGTAGAATCGGAAAAATCGGCCAAGGAAGTTTCCCAGCATCGTCAATCAAAACAACGCGAACTGGATCTTGCCAAGAGCAGCAAGGCCTCCCTTGAGCAGTTGTTTGCCCGGATGCAGGAAGGGGCCATCGAAGAATTGGCAGTTATCATTAAAGCTGACGTTCAAGGCTCGGTTGAAGCGGTACGCGATGCGCTTGAAAAACTTGCTACCGACAACTGCCGTCTCAATGTGATTCATACCGGTGTCGGCGGTATTTCTGAAAGCGATATCACTTTGGCGACTGCATCGAATGCTATCGTTCTCGGCTTCAATGTTCGTCCGGAAACCAAAGCCAGAACCCTGGCTGACAGCGAAAAAGTTGATATTCGTCTGTACAGTGTTATTTACGATGCGGTAAACGATGTGCGCGATGCGATGGAAGGGCTGCTGGCGCCAACCCTCAAGGAAAGACATCTTGGTCGGGCTGAAGTGCGTGATACCTTCCATGTTTCCCGCGTCGGCACCATTGCCGGGTGTTACGTTATTGACGGCAAGATCATTCGCAACTCCAAGGTTCGGCTGATCCGAGACAATGTTGTGGTCTGGGAAGGCAAGCTCAGCTCCTTGAAGCGCTTCAAGGATGATGTCAAAGAGGTCCTGACCGGTTACGAATGTGGTATTGGTCTGGAAAATTACAACGATTTAAAGGTTGGTGACGTGATCGAGTCCTTTGACATTGAAGAGGTAAAAACGTCACTGTAACAACCCGGGATACCTATGATAGTTGGTGTCGCACGCTTTGATCTGCGCCTGCACGGAGTGCAGTCGCTAAAGCAGAAACGTTCGGTGATTCAGCGTTTACTCCATCAACTGCGTACATCCTGTCCGGTATCAGCAGCCGAGGTCGGTCATACCGACCTGCTGCAACGTTCCCTTGTCGGAGCATGCATCGTCTCAACCAGTGAAGAATTGATTAACTCGGTGTTCCGCAGGCTTGAAGCAAAGATTGAAACATCCGGATCGGTTGAAATGATCGACTCGGAAATAGAACTTATCCACTATGGAGAACCATTACATTGAGTAGTTTTCGCCCTGAGCGCGTAGGCGAGCAGATTCTCAAAGAAACAAGCTTACTGCTGCTTGAACGTATCAAAGACCCGCGCGTTGCCGCAGTGACCCTGACCGGGGTCAAGGTATCCCGCGACATAAGTCTTGCCAGAATTTATTTCACCTTAGCCGATCCCGACGATCGCAAGTCCGCTGAGACAGGACTGAAAAGTGCCGCTCCTTTTATCCGCCGCGAACTGAGTCAGATCTTGAGACTGCGCTTTATGCCGGAAATCAGGTTTCAGTTCGATGAGTCCGTCAGCAAGGGGCAGCGGATTGATGAACTGCTACGCCAAGTCCAGGGTGATTTGCATGATCCTGAATGATATTATCCACATCATACGAACATCACAGCGCTTTTTGATTGTTTCCCATGAAAGCCCGGATGGTGATGCCATCGGTTCAACCCTGGCCCTGACCCTGTCCTTGAAAAAAATGGGTAAGGATGTTGTTGCGTTCAATGTTGATGGCGTTCCGGCCAATCTGGCTTTTCTTCCCGGAGCCCAATCCGTTATCACCAGCCTCGACAGTGATGAAACTTTCGATGTCGGTTTTCTGCTTGATGCCGGTGAGCTCAAACGTGCCGGCATACCCATGCAACAGCATTGCAATCTGCTGATTAATATCGACCATCATCCCCATTCAGATTTTGGCGATATCTGCTATCTTGACACAGAAGCCAGTGCCACTGCGGTGTTGATTTATCGACTGCTTGATGCCGGCAATTTTCCCCTTGATATTGAAGTAGCTAAAGCGCTGTATTTGGGTGTGCTTGATGATACCGGCTCATTTCGCTACTCCAGTGCCAACCGGGAAGCATTCGAACTGGCCGGGATCCTGGTGGAGAGCGGTGTTGATCCGTGGCAAATTGCCAGCAGTCTCTATGAAAGCTTCCCAGGTACCCGCATGCGTCTGCTGGGACTGGTGCTGAACACCCTGGATATTTCATCCTGCGGGCGTTACGCCTCGGTCTCTTTAAAGCAGGAATTTCTTGCCCGGTCAGGAGCAACCTCAGAGGAATCTGATGGTTTTGTCAATTACGCCCGGGCGGTTAAAGGGGTTGAGATCGCTTTATTTATCAAAGAGCAGGCAGATGGAGTTTATCAGGTCAGCTTTCGCTCCCGGGGGAATATCGATGTTGGTACCCTGGCGCGCCAACTTGGTGGCGGTGGCCATCATAATGCCGCTGGTGCACGTATTCCTGCCGAATCTCTTGACGCTGTGCGCAACGAACTCTATCGCCACCTTGATCTATTGCTGAACTGATTTTTTGTGCACGGAATCCTCCTTATTGATAAACCAAAAGGGCTGACTTCTTTTGATGTGGTCCGCCGGGTAAAGCGGATATTCTCAACCCGTAAGGTTGGCCATGCCGGCACCCTTGATCCTTTGGCAACCGGCGTCCTGATTATTGCGGTAGGGGACGCCACAAAGATATTGCAATTTCTGTTGGTTGACGATAAAGGTTATCGCGCTACCCTGAAGCTTGGAGAAACCACCGATACCTTTGATGCCATGGGACGTGAGCTGCTCAAAAAGCCGGTACCACCCCTTGATATTGACGCTGTCGATCGCTACTGCTCGGCTTTCCGCGGTCCAATTAAACAACAGCCCCCCATGTATTCTGCCCTTAAGCGCGATGGAGTGCCCCTCTACAAACTGGCTCGCCAAGGGTTGGAGGTTGAGCGGGAAAATCGTTCAATCATCATCGAACGTCTGTCCGTCATTGCTCTTGATACGCCATTTGTCACCATCGAGGTCGACTGTTCTAAAGGGACCTATATACGCTCATTGGTACATGATCTGGGGACCGCCATCGGGTGCGGCGCTCATCTGACTGAGTTGCGTCGTTTGCGTAGCGGTCGCTTTACCATCGATCAGTGTCATAGCCTCGATGATCTCAAACAACTGGATAGTCCGGCTGACGTTCTGTTAAGCTACAGCGAAGCACTGGCAGACTTTCCTGCTGTCGAACTGGATGGGCCTGCACTTAAGGCTCTAACCTTCGGCATCCCTCCGCAGGAAGCGCAGTGCCGCCTGCAACAGCCACTCATCGATGGCGAACGGGTCCGCCTGATTGATCAAGAAAAACGGCTGCTTGCCGTTGCTGACTACCAACCGTTTCGCCCCACCGAAAAACGTGGTGATTTCCGTTTGATACGGGTTTTTCAGGACCAGTTTGTCGGAGATTAATCTTTACATCGGCAACTTAACTATGGTAGATGTTCAAGTTCTAAAAGATGCTTTTAACAGCCACGCCACTGGCTTAATTGATGCTTTCGCAAGAAAGCCATTTAAGTGATGGCTAAGTAAAAAACGGCAAGTGTAAGGCGCGCGATTGTCAAGCAATGAGAGGTACTTATGTACGTCGAAGCAGCGAGACGATTGCAGCAACACAGCAGTTGGTGAGTTTTTGCGACGCCATCTTAATTGAACAACAATATAAAGGAGACAGCAGTGCTCGGCACAGAACGTAAACAGGAAATCATTAACCAGTATAAACGCCATGAGGGTGACACCGGTTCACCTGAGGTGCAGGTAGCTCTTCTGACAGAGCGGATCACCTACCTGACCGACCATTTCAAAACCCACAAGAAGGATCACCATTCCCGTCGTGGTCTGCTCAAGATGGTTGGCCAGCGCCGCCGTCTGCTCAGCTACCTGGTCGCTCAGGATGTTGAACGTTATAGGGCCTTGATCAAGTCCCTCGGCTTGCGTCGTTAAAAAGAAGCGGCATACCTGTCATCAGGTATGCCGCTTCAGTCGGTTTTTTTGTCGTGGAGGTTGTCCGGAGAGAGTATCCGATCTTTGTTCGGTTGCTGTCTCAGGCCATCCTCCTTTTCGTATAACCACATAAAGTGTCGTCAGGCTGTTGCCGGTCGGTGCTAACAAGGAGTTTTTTATGGCTTATCATAAAGTAGAATTAAATTTCAATGGTCAACCCCTGACGATTGAAACAGGAAAAATGGCTCGCCAGGCTCATGGTGCGGTCATTGTCACCTATGGCGAGACCAAGGTGCTCTGTACCGTGGTGTCAGGTCATAGTATCCGCCCCGGTCAGGACTTTTTCCCCCTGACCGTCAACTATTCAGAAAAATTTTACGCCAGTGGACGGATTCCAGGGTCCTTCTTCCGTCGCGAGCGTGGCTCCAGTGAGCGCGAAACCCTGATCTGCCGTCTGATCGATCGTCCCATGCGCCCGCTGTTTCCCAAAGGTTATCTCTTTGAAACCCAGATTATGCCGACGGTTATTTCTGCCGACCTGGTTAATGACCCGGATACCCTGGCGATGGTCGCAGCCTCTGCTGCCGTTGAAGTCTCTGATATTCCCTTTAACGGTCCGATAGCGGCAGTACGTGTTGGTCGTGTCGATGGCGAGTTTGTTGCCAATCCGACCCTTGCACAGATGCAGGTCAGTGATATAGAGCTGGTTGTGGCTGGTTCCCGTGACGCGGTGATGATGGTGGAAGGGGAATCAAAATTTCTCTCGGAGCAGGAAGTGCTCGATGCAATCTTCTTCGGGCACAAAGCCCTGCAGCCGCTGATTGATCTGCAGCTGGAACTCGCGAAGCTGGTAGGCCGGGAGAAGCGTGAATTTGTGGTCGCTGAAAAAGACCAGGCATTGGTGGACAAGGTCAGGAATCTGGCTGAACCGCGCATTGTTGAGGCTGTTGCGATTCGCAGCAAACAGGAACGCTATGCCACCCTCGATATCATCCGCAACGATATTAAAGAACAACTGGCTGGTGAATTTGAAGGTCGTGAGGATGAAATTTCTGCTGCTCTTGGTTCCCTGGAAAAAACTGTTGTGCGCCGCAGCGTCACTAAAGACCGCGTACGTATCGATGGCCGCAAAATGGATGATATTCGCCCAATCAGCTGTGAAGTTGGTATTTTGCCGCGCGCACATGGTAGTGCCCTGTTTACCCGCGGTGAAACTCAAGCCCTGGTAACGGCTACCCTGGGCACCTCGTCTGATGAGCAGCGCATGGATAATGTCCAGGGGATGGAATTCAAGAAGTTCATGCTGCATTATAACTTTCCACCCTTCTGTGTAGGTGAAACCAGCATGCGCCTTTTTCCCGGTCGCCGTGAAATCGGCCACGGAATGCTGGCTGAACGCAGTGCGGCCCAGATTTTGCCCGAGCATGAAAAATTCCCATACACCATGAGGATTGTTTCCGAGGTTCTTGAGTCGAACGGATCATCGTCCATGGCATCGGTTTGTGGTGCCTCCATGGCCCTGATGGATGCCGGCGTACCGGTTTCAGAGCCGATTGCCGGAATCGCTATGGGACTGATTAAGGAGGGCGATGATATTGCTGTCCTGTCGGACATCCTCGGTGATGAAGATCATCTTGGTGACATGGATTTCAAAGTGACCGGGTCGGCCCGTGGGATTACCGCTCTGCAGATGGATATCAAGATTTCCGGGGTGACCAAGGAGATAATGCAGCAGGCTCTCGATCAGGCAAAAGCCGGTCGTATTCATATTTTAGGAGAAATGGCCAAAGCTATTTCCACATCGCGCCCTGAGCTGTCAAAATATGCGCCACAGATCACCAGTATCCGCGTCAAGCAGGATCAGGTGCGTACCGTTATTGGTTCAGGTGGTAAAAATATTCGTGGCATTATCGAAGTTACAGGCTGTTCCATCGATATCCAGGATGATGGTACCATCAATATCGCATCAGCTGACGGGGCTGCAGCTAAACTGGCAATCAAGATGATCCGCGACCTGACCCAGGAAGCCGAAGTTGACAAGCTTTATATGGGTACGGTCAAAAAGATCATGGAATTTGGTGCTTTTGTTGAAATTTTCCCCGGCACCGACGGTTTGATTCATGTGTCGGAGCTTGCCAATGAGCGTGTTCGCAATGTGACCGATGTGATCAAAGAGGGAGATCAGGTGCTGGTTAAATGTATCGGCGTCGATCGCCAGGGCAAGATCAAATTGTCCCGTAAAGCGGCCCTTGGAGCCGAATTACCTGAAGAGGGCTAATCTGCGTCCGCAGTAGAAATATAACAACAGCAACGATGGCCGCAGAAGATTCACTTTTTTGCGGCCATCGTTTATTCAAGGTGCTATGTGTGAAGAATCCGGTGATAAAAATTAAAAGAATAAAAGCTTCTGTCCAGTTGCCACGTTATATGACGAGCCTGTCAGCAGGCATGGATATCTGTGCCGAACCTGATGAGCCGATGGTGCTGGCACCGGGTGAACGCTGCCTGATCCCAACCGGTATTGCTGTAGCGATACCGACAGGCTTTGAGATTCAGGTCCGCCCACGCTCAGGTCTGGCAATTAACCATGGCATTACCCTGGTCAATACACCGGGAACCATTGATGCCGATTATCGTGGAGAAATTAAAATCATTGTGATCAATCATGGCCGTGATATGTTTGAAATAAAATCAGGGGATCGTATCGCACAACTGGTTCTTGCTCCCGTGGTTCAGGCACAACTGATCGAAGTGTCAGATCTGGATTCTACCGAGCGTGGGTTTGGAGGCTTCGGTCACACAGGTAAGGATCGGAACAATTGATGAGTGAGCAAACAATACCTGATGACCTGATGGACTTCCCATGTCACTACCAGTTCAAGGCGATCGGTGAGGGCGGTGAGGTTTTTTGTCGCGCTGTTGTTGAGGCTATTTCGATTCACGCGCCAGTACCGGGCGAAGCCGTTCGGAGCCAGCCAAGCCGTCATGGTACCTACCAATCTGTCTCTGTTGTGTTGACGGTTTACAATCCCAACCAATTAACGGCTATCTATGCTGAGTTAAAAAAGATTGCAGGATTGAAAATGTTGTTGTAAGTCAAAGGAGCAATGTATGTATTTGTCAATTAATCCGGAAAATCCGCAGCCACGGTTAATTACCCAGGTTGTTGCCTGCCTGAAGCAGGGTGGGGTTATTATCTATCCGACTGATACCACCTATGGTATTGGCTGTGATATTTTTAATCGCAGAGCCGTAAAAAAAATTTTTCAGATCAAACAGCGCGACAGCCGTAAGCCTTTTTCATTTATCTGTAAGGATCTGGCAGAAATTTCCAACTATGCTCAGGTCAGCAATTTTGCATTTAAAATTATGAAGCGCCATCTTCCCGGCCCCTATACCTTTGTGCTTGAAGCCTCCAAAATCGTTCCTGATTCATTGAGTACCAAACAGAAAACCGTCGGCGTAAGAATTCCCGATAACGCCATCTGTCATGCCATTGTCAGTGAACTTGGGCATCCCCTGGTGACAACCAGTGCCAATGTTTCCGGAGAAAAAACACCTGCCGATCCCTATGAAATCAATAACAGTATGGGGCGATTAGTCGATATGGTGGTTGATGGAGGAATCCTGATGGATGAAGCTTCAACGGTGATCAGCTTGCTTGACGATAAGATAGAGGTTCTGCGCCAGGGGTGTGGTGACACCTCATGGATTGAATAGTGTTATTCCGGTTCCTGCGTCGGCCCCCCGACACTCACTGTCACAGCCGTCCATGGCCGCTTTTCTGACATTAAGTCAGCGTTCACTGTGCTTCGAGCCTCGAATTTTTGCATAAAAAAAGACCGCTAATGCGGTCATTTTTTATTGGTGCCGAAGGCGAGACTCGAACTCGCACGACCAGTTGGTCACCACCCCCTCAAGATGGCGTGTCTACCAGTTCCACCACTTCGGCAAGCGCAGGTTTTATACTGAATTGCTTCTTTTGTTGTCAACCAAAAACGTGCAGTTCATTGTTCTATTGCTGGGGTGTTGTATCTGTAGCCGGTTGTATCGGAGCGCTTGATGCAGGAGCCGTCACCGATCCGGGCATGATGGTTTTAGATGCTGATGAACCGTAATAGTATGCCAGGGAAAGACTTGTCAGCATAAAAATTACCGCAACGGTAGCCGTTACTTTGGTCATGAAGTTGCCACCGGATGACCCGAACATGGTTTGACTGCTACCAGCTCCAAAAGATGCACCGGCTTGCGCCCCTTTGCCCATCTGCAGCAGAACGATAACAATCAGGGCTATAGAAACCAGAATATGTATACCTATCAGAATACTGATCATGAAAATATTTCCTCCATTCCATCTACGCAACCGCAGAAAGCTATCATAAACACTAACATCGATGCAAACTTTTGTTTCAATAATTTTTTGGTTTTTTTTATTCTTTCAACAACCTCATACCAGAAGAGGTAAGGGTTGTCTCATATAGGGGTTGACAAGCTTTATCAGCAGTGATAGAACCCTATTCTATTTTTATTGGAGCAGCCTGTCATGGTAAAGCAACTTATCGGTCGCAAACTCAAATCTTCACGTCTTAAAAGAGACAAGACAATTCAGGAACTTGCAAGTCTTTCTAGAGTTTCTTCCAACATGATTTCACGGATTGAACGAGGTTTGACAACGCCTTCAGTAGAAATCCTGATGAAACTTGCTGATGCGCTCGGGATGAGTTTGAGCTACTTTGTCGAAGAAGCGGAAAAGGGGAGCGGAGTCATCTTTACCCCGGCCGGACGAGGCGAACCGGTTTTTTTCTTTGAAGACAAACATCAGATCAGCAGCTTAATGCAAGGATTGCGCGATCCGGGCTTTTCGGTATTTATCGATATTCTGGAACCTTTCTGTGATAGTGGTGACGGAGGAATGATCCATACCGGAGAGGAATTTGCGATGGTTCTTGGGGGCTCTTTGGAGTTTTTCATAGAAGACAACATGTATGTGCTTAACGAAGGCGATTCGATTGCCTTCAAGGCATCTATTCCCCATCGCTGGAAAAACAACAGTTCGCAGCATGCTAAAGTGCTGTGGGTTGTTTCTCCGCCACCGAATGTCTGAATAATAATATGGAACAGGTTATATGCAGATAAAAAAAATTGTCGGGAAGAAGTTGAAGGAAATTCGTTTAAAGCAAAATATGACGATTCAGACCCTGGCAGAAAAATCGCAGGTTTCATCCAATATGATTTCGCGGATTGAGCGTGGTCTGACAACCCCCTCGGTGGAAATCCTCATGCGTCTGGCAACAGTTTTCGACAAAAGTATCAATTTTTTTGTTGAAGACGTCAGTACTTCCCACGAAGTTGTTTTTACCCGACCTGGTGAACGTGATAAGACCGTTTATGATGACGAATACAACATGCATACGGAATCCTTTACCTCCAGATTGCGTGATCCCCAGTTTATGTCGTTTTACTGTACCGTAAAAAAGGGGGGGCAAAGCGGTGTCAAAAACATGTATCACCCTGGTGATGAGTTGATTTATATCCTTGAGGGTCAACTCAGAATGACTATTGTTGATGAGGAATTTATTCTCAAGCGCGGTGACAGCCTGTGTTTTAAATCACACTTGCCCCATCGTTGGGAAAATTGCGGCGATACTGACGCCAAGGTTATCTGGACCCTATCTCCCTTTACCATCATTTGATTGACGGTTGAGAAGCGCCGCAACTTGGTGTATAGTTTCAATAAATCCGCCCACTCATCAATGCCATGATTCTTTAAAGGGGGGTCAATGAACAAATCTGAACTGGTTGAGGCTTTATCACAGAAAAAGAATCTCACCTATAAAAAGGCTGAGCAAATCGTCAACCTTATTTTCGATTCGATGTCCCAGTCCCTGGTTGATCGTGATCGCATCGAAATCAGGGGTTTTGGTAGCTTCATGGTCAAGGATTATAAATCCTATCTGGGGCGCAATCCAAAAACCGGGGAAATTATTAAGGTTGAAGAAAAAAAGCTGCCCTTTTTCAAGGCCGGTAAAGGGTTGCGCGAACGGGTAGATCGTTAATCGATCGGGTCGCCATATCCTTGCATTCTATTGACCTTCAATATCGGGCCCAATCACTAGTGTGATCGGGCCCTGTTACTTTATTGGTCTTCTGTTTGTTTCAGGAGAAGTTTTCCATGCTGCATCTGTATAAAGGTATCATCCCGCGCCTGCACGATACTGTTTTTCGGGTTGGCTCAAGTGAAATCATTGGTGACGTTGAAATTGGTGAATATTCGAGTCTCTGGTATCATGTTGTTGTGCGCGGAGATGTTAATCATATTCGGATCGGTGAACGTACCAACGTGCAGGACGGAACTGTCATCCATGTAACGAATAAAACCCATCCGACGATTATTGGCGATGATGTGACCATTGGCCACAATGTGACCCTCCACGGATGCACGATCGGTAATCGTTGTCTGGTCGGCATGGGAGCGATTGTGATGGATGGTGTTATGATTGAAGACGATGCCATGATTGCTGCCGGCGCTTTGGTAACCCCCGGCACACGTGTCCCTTCAGGCACGCTTTATGCCGGATCCCCGGCACGCTGCAAAAGGCACTTGACGGAAGAAGAAATTGCCTTTCTGCTGCAATCGGCTAACAACTATCTTGAATATGTAAAAACCTACAAAATCTAAAAAAATCAAGAAACAATTAACGATAGTGACAGGTGGCCTGTGAATGATGTGAATTTAGATGCGTTAAAGGACAGCCCGCTCTTTCATGGCCTCGCTGCGAAAGAAATTGAGTTTTTTGGCACATTCCTGACTCAACATCAGATGTCTGCCGGCAAGACCATTTATATAGAGAACATGACCGGAGAATCTCTCTATCTGATCAATAAAGGATCTGTACGGGTTTCCCAGATGCTGGCTGAAGGGGAGGAACAGACCCTCGTTGTTCTTGGCCCGGGTGATACTTTCGGCGAACTGGCGGTAATTGACGGTGGGCCGCGTGCAGCGACGGCGCGCGTGATCGAGGAAGTGACCCTCTTTTCCCTGAACCGTAAGAACTACAATCAAATATGCGCTAACAATCCGCGTCTTGGTTTGCAGTTGACGCTGAACATCTTCAGGTCGTTTAGCGAACGCCTGCGGCGTTCCAAACAGGATTATCGCAACATGCTGATTGCCAGTATTAATAGAAAAAAAAGTTGATCATCCACCTGCCAGGCAGGATCAAAGGGTGCCGTTAATGGCCCCTTTTTTTCGTTTGTCTTCGGCTTGATGGTTTGTCAGATGTTTCACCCACGGAGAAATAATGTCTTTTCTGTTTAACCAGCAACTGATGTTCGGATTAATTGGCGGTCTTGGGCTATTTCTTTTCGGCATGAAGATCATGTCTGAGGGTTTGCAGAAGATTGCCGGTGAAAAAATGCGGCAGATTCTTTCCTCTCTGACCAGCCATCGCCTGGTTGCAGCATTGGTTGGTATCAGTGTTACCGCTCTTATCCAGTCATCCAGTGCAACAACTGTCATGGTTGTCGGCTTTGTCAATGCCGGTCTGCTCAGTCTGATGCAGGCTATTGGGGTGATCCTCGGTGTCAATATTGGATCGACCATCACCGCCCAGATCATCGCTTTTAATGTAACTCAATATGCCTTGCCGGCTATCGGCTGTGGCGCTGCTCTCAAACTCTTCAGTAAAAAACGCAGGGTCAGTTACCTTGGTGAGATTATTTTAGGTTTCGGTCTGGTTTTTCTCGGTCTGACCATCATGCGCCAGGGGTTTGATCCGTTGCGTACCAGTGAAGGGTTTCAGCAGCTTTTTATTCTGGTCGGTGATTACAAATCATTGGGCATTCTGATCGGCACTATCCTGACCATCATCACCCAAAGCAGCACCGCCACGCTGGGTTTGACCCTGGCTCTGGCAACCTCCGGATTGATCAGTTTTGAGGCCAGCGTCGCTTTGATTCTTGGAGAAAATATCGGCACGACCATTACTGCAAATATCTCCGCAATCGGCACGAACATTGCGGCTCGCCGGGCGGCTTTCGCTCACTTTCTCTTCAACTTTATCGGGGTGATTCTGATGTTGATATTTTTTCAGCTGTACCTGAAGCTGATTACATCGATTACCCCGGGAGAAGCCGATTTTGTGGTGCAAACCCAGGCCCAGGCAGACCAGTACGCCACGGCGATAGGCGACAAGCCTCATATCGCGCGCTACATTGCCAATGCCCATACCTTGTTCAATGTCATCAATACCCTGATATTCCTTCCTTTTATTGGCGTGCTGGCGAAACTTTCGACCTATTTTATTCGTGGTGAAGGACGCCAGGAAATTGTCCAGGTCAGATTTATTGATGATCGGGTACTGAACACACCGCCGATTGCTATTGGCCAGGCTCGCCGTGAAACCCGGCGTATGGCGCTGCTTGCTTTTGCCATGCTCGAAGAAACCAACCGTTTTTTAGATGATAATGATGTTCGCCGGATTCCGGAATTAGAAAAAAATGAAGAGACTCTCGATCTTCTGCAGCAGGAGATTATGAATTTTCTGACCAAACTCTCGCACCGGTCGATCTCTGCTGACACCTCGGAGCAGATCAAGAAATTGATGAACATCGTCGATCATCTGGAGCGCATTGGCGATCATTGCCAGACCCTGTGGGAACTGAATTATCGTAAAATCAACGAAAAAATCAAATTTTCTCACACTGGTGCCAACGAGGTCGCAGGAATTGCTGATCGCACTTACGAATTCCTGCGTTTTGTCATTGATGCTATGGAACATGACCATAAAGATATTGTGCAGCGATCTATTGAATACGAAGACAGCATCGATGCTCTTGAAGATACCCTGCGCATGAACCACATTGCTCGCCTTAATACCGGCGAATGTGCAGTCCAACCGGGGCTGATTTTTATTGACATGCTTCAATGTTACGAAAAAATTGGTGATCATACCTTCAAAATTTCTGATACTCTCGTCAGCGGCCAATGATGCAGGCAACCCTCGACATCGGCAGTAATACGATAAGAATGCTGATCGGTTCATGTGCTGACGGATTATTGCGCCCTTCTGTTTACGAGCGCCGTATCATCCGTCTCGGCGGTGATTTCTCCACGGCTTATGGGCTGTCGCCGGCAGCTATGGCAAGAGCCATAACTACTCTGAAAGATTATTCTGCCATCCTAAAAGGTTATCAGGCCCAGCTCTTGCGCGCGGTGGGTACGGCAGCCCTGCGCCGTGCGGTCAACCGACAGGAGTTCATTGAGCAGGTGTGGCAACAGACGGGTATTCGCATTGACGTGATTGACGGTGATGAAGAGGCGCGCCTTACCACCCTTGGCGTCCTGTCAGTGATCTGCCCACAGCCTGAAAATGTGGTGATCTTTGATATCGGCGGGGGCAGCACAGAAGTGGTTTGTATTAATAGGGGGCGCATCTGCGCCCAGCAGAGTTTTCCCCTCGGAGTGGTGCGCCTGGCCGAAGAATATTCCGATCACGACCAGCGTCAACAAGCCATTGAAGCGACACTGATGGCCTATTGCAGCAGTCTACGGCACATGTTTTCACCTTCTGAACCGCTGGAACTGATTGGCACGGCAGGAACCATGACAACCCTGGCTGCGATGGATTTAAAGCTTAGCCATTATGACCCCGTCGTAATCAACAACCACGGTTTATCAGTAGCATGGATGGCCGCTCTTTATCATCAACTTGAACCTTTATCAATAGCTGATCGTGAGCAATTACCAGGAATGGAGCAGGGCAGGGGGGATCTGATTCTACCCGGACTGCAGTTAGCCACAGCTATTGCTGAAACCTTTGAGATAACTCAGCTTAAAGTTGCCGATGCCGGCCTGCTGGAAGGAACCTTCCTTGATGCATGTCGTGATTGACAGATGTTCACGCTTTGCCTATTATCGCCTTTCAATTTTTCTCCTTTAACCTCTTTTTTAACTACTCAAACTACCAAGGCTGATCATGAATAAAGTACTGCTCTCTGGAAACGAAGCGATTGCCCGGGGAACCTATGAGGCAGGTGCATTGGTCGCTTGCGCCTATCCCGGCACACCCAGTACCGAAATCCTCGAAAACATGACGCGCTATAAAGAAGTCAACTCATCCTGGGCGCCTAACGAAAAGGTGGCCCTCGAAGTCGGTATTGGCGCCTGTTATGGTGGTGCCAGAGCCCTGGTAACCATGAAACACGTTGGGGTTAACGTTGCTGCCGACCCCCTGTTCACTCTCACCTATACCGGAGTGCGCGGTGGTCTGGTGCTGGTCACGGCAGATGATCCGGAGCTTCATTCATCGCAGAATGAACAGGATAATCGGAACTTCGCCAAGTTTGCCAAAATGCCGATGCTTGAACCGGCTGACAGTCAGGAAGCCCTTGATTTCACCAAGCTCGGTTTTGAGGTCAGTGAGCAGTTCGATACACCGGTTTTTTTACGCAGCACGACCCGGATTTCTCACTCCAAATCGGTCGTTACCCTGGGTGAGCGACCGGACAACATACCGACACCATCCCTTGAGCGTAATCCGGCTAAACTGGTGATGCTTCCCGGTAACGCCCGCAAGCGTCACTATGATGTCGAAGAACGTATTCTCAAACTGGAAGAATGGGGCTGCAGTCAGCCGTTCAACCGGATCGAAAAAGGCAAAGGGGAGGTGGGTGTGATCACCTCCGGCGTTTCTTATCAGTACGTAAAAGAGGTGTTGCCCGATGCCGACGTTCTCAAACTCGGCATGGTTTATCCGCTGCCCAAGCAACTGATTCGTGATTTTGCTGCCAACTATGAAACCCTCTATGTGGTTGAAGAGCTGGATCCTTTCATTGAAGAACAGGTTCAGGCCATGGGCATTCATGTTATCGGCAAAGCAAAAGTTCCCATTTGTGGTGAATTGACCCCGGGGCGTCTGGCGAAAGGGCTTTTCGGCACAGCATTGCCGGATGAAAGTGCCACGCTGGAACTGCCACAGCGGCCACCTAACATGTGTCCGGGGTGTCCGCACCGCGGGGTTTTTATGGAACTCAACCGGGCTAAAGCCTTTGTTACCGGTGATATCGGCTGTTATACCCTGGGCTTTATGCCGCCCTTGTCAGCCATGGATACCTGCGTCTGTATGGGGGCCAGTATCGGTAATGCAACGGGTATTTCCAAGGTGTTAAGTGAAGAGGAACAACGCAAAGTCGTTGCCGTTATCGGGGATTCTACTTTCCTGCATACCGGTATCAATGGCCTGATGGACATGGTCTACAATAATTCGACAGCGACCGTCATTATCCTTGATAATCGGATCACTGCCATGACCGGTCGCCAGGAAAACCCGACCTCCGGTTATACCCTGGATAACAACCCGGCCTTTCGGGTGGATATGGAGCAACTCTGTCGCGCTGTAGGTGTTGAGCATGTACGCATCCTTGACCCCTATGATATCGCCCTGACCCGTAAAACCCTGCGCGAAGAGATGGCCCGGCCGGCAGTTTCGGTCATTATTACCACCAGACCCTGTATCCTGGTGCCCAGAGACAATCTTGAACGACGCCCCTCGCTTTATGTGGACCATGATGCCTGTACCGGCTGCAAAGCCTGTTTGCGTTTAGGTTGCCCGGCTATTACCTGGGATGAGACAACAAAGAAATCCAATATTGACAAGATCATATGCGTTGGGTGCAAGGTCTGCCAGCAGACCTGCGGATTTAATGCTTTTAAGGAAATAGAGGCTTGATAAGATGAAGACAACCAATATCCTTATTGCCGGGGTGGGTGGCCAGGGCATTCTGCTTGCCAGTGAAGTGTTATCTGAAGTCTGCCTGATGGCCGGCCTTGACGTGAAAAAAAATGAGATCCACGGCATGTCTCAGCGGGGTGGCAGTGTCGTTTCCCATGTCCGCTATGGTGAAAAGGTCTACTCATCGATCATTCCTGAAGGGGAGGTGGACATCCTCTTCAGTTTTGAATTAATGGAAACCTGTCGTTATCTGCCGTTACTGCGCAGTAACGCCAGGGTTGTGGTCAACGACTGGAAGATAGCACCACCGTCGGTCGCCCTGGGTAAACAAACCTATCCTGAAAAACTGGTCGAAACCATTGAGCAGCAATTTCCTTTAACAACGGTGGTTGACGGCCTGACCCTGGCGCTGGAAACCGGCAACGCTAAAACTGTCAACACGGTTTTGCTGGGAGCGCTTTCCAATATTCTGGATTTTGACCACGACATGTGGTTGACCGCCCTGAAGAAAATGGTTCCGGAAAAACTTGTCGATATCAATCTTCAGGCTTTTGCCGCAGGACGTGGAACCAACAGCTAGAAAAGTGGACAGGGAGAATCCGGATGATCTGGAACGATGATTTTGAAACGCTACCCAGAGAAGCAATTGAATCGCTACAGTTGCGGCGACTGCAACAAACGGCAGAACGGGTTTATGCTACGGTTCCTTTTTACCGCGATTCTTTTGATCGGGCCGGGGTCAAGCCCAGAGATATCAAATGTCTGGCAGATTTGAAGCGCCTGCCATTTACCCTGAAAAAAGATATGCGCGAGAATTATCCTTACGGACTGTTTGCCGTGCCCCTGGAGCAGATTGTCCGTATTCATGCCTCTTCGGGGACGACCGGCAAACCGACGGTTGTCGGTTATACCAAGCGTGATATTGAAACCTGGACTGAACTGATGGCGCGATCATTCTACGCTGCCGGTGCCCACAAAGGTGATGTTATTCATAACGCCTACGGTTATGGTTTATTCACCGGAGGACTGGGTGCTCACTATGGTGCTGAACGCATCGGGGCTTCGGTGATTCCCATGTCGGGTGGAAATACCAAAAAACAGTTGATGATCATGCAGGATTTTGGTTCAACCGTGCTGACCTGCACGCCGTCCTACAGCCTGTTTCTTGCTGAAGTCGCTGCTGAAGAGGGGATTGATATCCGCAAGCTCAAGCTCAAGGTTGGTATCCTTGGTGCCGAGCCCTGGAGCGAAAAGATGCGCCAGGAAATTGAAGCCAAGCTTAATATCAAAGCTATCGATATTTATGGACTATCTGAAATTCTCGGACCTGGTGTCGGCATTGAGTGTATTGAGGCCCAGAACGGTCTGCATGTCTGGGAAGATCATTTTCTGCTGGAAATTATTGATCCTGACACGCAAGAGGTGTTGCCGGACGGTGAAAAAGGGGAGCTGGTCATCACCACTATCACCAAAGAGGGGATTCCGCTCATTCGCTATCGCACCCGCGATATTACCCGTTTGACCCGCGAACCCTGTATCTGCGGCAGAACCCATGCGCGGATTGATCGCTTAAGCGGTCGCAGTGATGACATGCTGATTATTCGCGGGGTTAATGTTTTTCCCAGCCAGATTGAATCGGTCTTGTTCAATATCAAAGGGATCGAACCCCATTACCAGTTGCTGGTTGATCGCGAGGGGACCCTGGACACCCTTGAAGTTCTGGTCGAGGTTGATGAACAGACTTTTTCTGATGAGGTTCGCAAGTTGCAACAACTCTCCGGTACGATTCAGAAACAGATTAAGGATCTGCTCGGTGTCACCTGCAAGGTAAGACTGGTCGAACCTAAAACCCTCGCCCGGAGCGAGGGCAAGGCACAACGGGTGATCGACAAGCGTGGAAAAGTTTTGTCGTAACTATTCAGCTTTATCCTTGCGCAGGGTCGGGGAACCTGTGGCAAGGGTTTTTGTCGCCATGGACGGCGACAAAAAGCGGTCATGGATGACCCAACGGGAAACAATCGCGTCCCTTGACATAGGATTCAAAGGCCCGGTGCTGAACAGATTCATTTTATCATGACAAAGGAGTCAGCCATGAAAGTCGAGCAGATTTCGGTTTTTATTGAAAACAAATCCGGTCGTCTGGCAGAGGTTTCAGGCGTTCTGGGTGATGCAAACGTCAATATTCGTGCACTTTCACTGGCAGACACCTCTGATTTCGGCATCCTGCGGTTAATTGTTGATGACAGTGAAAAAGCCCTCAGTGTTCTGCGTGACAAACATTTTACCGTTAATAAAACCGAAGTTATCGGGGTAGAGGTGCCTGACACGCCGGGCGGGTTGTCTTCAATCCTGAAAATCCTCGACAATAATCAGATCAACGTTGAATACATGTATGCTTTTGTTGAGCGCTCCGGCAGTAATGCGGTCATTATTTTCCGCTTTGATAATATCGATCAAGCCATCAAAGTGCTGCTTAATAATGGTGTTAAGATTCTTGACGGAAAAAAAATAACATCTATATAACATGTACTTGGAATATATTAGTGAAAGCAATTTATCAACAATGACCGGTCATCCACTGATTTGGAACAGCGAAGCCGAGTGCATGCCTCGTGAGCAACTGGAACAGTTGCAGCTTGCACGCCTGCAAAAGACCCTGCAACGGGTCAGCAATAATGTTCCCTGTTATCAGCACAAGTTCAAGGATTGTGGCTTTAAGCCCGGCGACTTGAAGTCGCTGGATGACATCAGGCATCTGCCGTTTACTACCAAGGAAGATCTACGCCTGAATTACCCCTATGGCATGTTTGCCGTCCCCATGAGTGATGTGGTGCGCATTCACTCATCTTCAGGCACTACCGGCAAGCCAACCGTGGTTGGCTACACCAAGCAGGACATCAGTACCTGGACGGAACTGGTAGCACGTTTTATGACAGCCGCCGGGGTGACCCGTGAAGACATTGTCCATATTGCTTTCGGTTATGGGTTGTTTACTGGTGCCTTTGGACTGCATTACGGCTCAGAAGCCATCGGTGCCTCGGTCATACCGATCTCCGGCGGCAACACGGATAAGCAGATCATGATCATGCAGGATTATCGCTCTTCTGCGCTGGTTTGTACGCCGTCCTATGGTCTGACCATAGCTGATCGACTGGAAAAAAAGGGGATCGATCCGGCGAGTCTGGCGTTACGTGTCGGGCTGTTCGGCGCCGAACCCTGGAGCGAGCAGATGCGATGTGAGCTGGAAACGCGACTGGGGATCATCGCAACCGACAATTATGGCCTGTCAGAAATCATGGGACCGGGGGTTGCGGGTGACTGTCTGGCGAAATGCGGTATGCATCTGGCTGAGGATCATTTTGTTTTTGAGATTATCAACCCGGATACCGAAGAGGTGTTGCCAAGGGGCTCAAAAGGGGAGCTGGTCATCACCAGCCTGACTAAGCAGGCATTCCCGATGATCCGTTATCGGACACGTGATATCACCCGAATCAACTACCAGCCATGTGAATGCGGGCGCACGCTGGCACGTATGGAAAAAACCAGTGGCCGTACCGATGATATGCTGATTATCAAAGGTGTCAATGTGTTTCCGACCCAGATCGAGGAAGTGTTACTGCAAATCGAAGGATGTCAGCCGCACTATCAACTGATCGTTGATCGGGTCAACAACATGGATCAACTGGAAGTCCAGGTCGAGGTGAATGAGCATATCTTTTTTGATGAGATGAAGCGCCAGCGCCAGTTTGTCAGTGAAGCCGAAAAACGCCTGGCAACGGTCCTGGGCGTCAGTGCCAGGGTCAAACTAGTTGAACCTTCATCAATCATGCGGCACGAGGGCAAAGCTTCACGGGTCATCGATAAACGCAAACAGTAGTCGGCTTTATTGGCCGTCAAAATTCTTGACATGCGCAGGTCAATCACTGATAATGCGCCTCGCTGTCAACAACGGGATGTGGCGCAGTCTGGTAGCGCACTTGACTGGGGGTCAAGGGGCCGCTGGTTCAAATCCAGTCATCCCGACCAAAAAAAAGGATCACTTCACAAATGAGGTGGTCTTTTTTTTGTGCATCAGATTGCTGTTAAAAGAAGATCGATCAAAATGACCCGTAATGTTTTTGAATATGAAGTCGTTTCTCTCAGGGAGGGGACATGTCAGAATTGATCAATAAAGCGAAAATTGCTGAGATGAACAAGATCAATGCCGAACTGAACCAAAAGATAGAATCATTGCAGGAAGAACTGGTTGCACAAGGCCGTGAACTTGCACGTCTCAGGGACCTGGCGACTCCGGAAGAAGACATAACGCACCTCAAGCAGAAGGTTGCTGCGTATGAGCAGCGTGAGTTGAGTTATAAACAGCACATCGAGTCAATCATTGAACAGGCTAAGCATGTCGAGCAGATCGATACTTTGGTCGAACAATTCTTTTCATTTTTACAATTGCACGATGACGGTTCAATCGCTGCGGCAATCGATAAATTCTACAAAAATCATGAGCGCAACAGATTGATTATCGCCTTTCTGCTTGGCGTCCTGGTGCCCTTGGTGGCGTTTGTTGTTGCCGATGTTTCAATTCTTCACCAGCTTATCGAGAATTTCAGCAGGATCATGAATGGATAAAGAACTGGATCTGGCCAGAGTATCGAAGATACGCCGGGTGTGAGATGGCTCTACCTGAACGGGCACATCATCGATAGGGGTGATCAGGTCAATACCGTAGATGAATGAAAACTTGAGACCTTAAAGGACGTGCTACATAATCTTGTGTCGCATAATATATATTATGTAAACTAAATATAAGTTTCAGACTTCTGCTTCCGATTAGCCTATATTGGCCAGCTCCAGGCGACTCCCCCAGCGCCTGATCAGTTCTTCTCTGACCGGTCGGGCTTCCGGGGTGTTCAATCGGTTGGTCTGCTCGACATAATCAAATGCTGCCTGTCGTGCTGCCTCTAGGATCGATAAGTCACGCGTCAGACTGGCTACCCGAAAGTCCGGCAAGCCGGCTTGCCGGGTCCCAAGAAAATCTCCCGGGCCACGAATCTCAAGATCGGCTTCGGCTATTCTAAAGCCATCTTCTGTTTTGATCATGACCTCCAGTCGCTTTTGGGCATCCTCGCTGTAGTTCTCGGACGGAATCAGAATACAGTAACTCTGCTCGGCGCCCCGCCCGACACGCCCGCGTAACTGATGTAATTGCGCCAGGCCAAAACGATCAGCATGCTCAATGACCATTAAGGTTGCGTTAGGCACATCGACTCCAACTTCAATCACCGTAGTCGCAACCAGCATTGCTATCTTGCCCGCACGAAAATCGTTCATGACCGCTTCTTTTTCTGCTGACTTCATTTGACCGTGCAATAATCCAATTGGGTATTCAGGAAATTTCGCCATGAGTTGTTGCGCTGCAATAGTTGCCGCCTGCAAGTCACTTTTCTCTGATTCTTCCACCAGTGGATAAACAATATAAGCCTGGCGCCCTTTTTTGAGTTCCGCATCGATAAGCTCATGAGCCTGGGGGCGATTGCGCAGGTGAATTATTCTGGTAGTAATGGCTTTACGGCCTGGCGGCAGCTCATCAACCACAGACACGGATAAATCACCGTAAAGGGTCATGGACAGGGTTCGCGGGATGGGTGTTGCTGTCATGACCAGAATATCGGGGTTGCTCCCCTTGGTCTTGAGGATGCCACGCTGGCGCACCCCGAAACGATGCTGTTCATCAACGATACCAAGGCCAAGTCGCTGAAATTCCAAACCTTCCTGCAGAACGGCGTGGGTTCCGGCTACCAGATTAATTTCTCCGGCGGCGATCCGGGCGTAGGTATTTTTTTTCTCACTCTGACTGGTGCTCCCCTGCAACAGGCAGCATGTTAGACCCAACCTCTCCAGCCAGGGGGAAAAGGTACGAAAATGCTGCTCAGCAAGGATTTCCGTCGGCGCAACAACGGCCACCTGAAAATTGTTTTCAATGGCAATCAGGGCCGCCATCAGCGCTACAATCGTTTTGCCACTGCCGACATCCCCCTGTAACAACCGGTTCATGGGGTGTGGTGATGCCATGTCGTCCTTTATCTCTCCCAGTACCCGACGTTGGGCTGCGGTCAGCTTAAAGGGAAGCATCTTGCTGAGCGGCAAGGTATAGCGATGTTCGCAAGGCATCCTGCTGCCCTGCTGCAACTGCACCCCTGCCCGCTTTAAGGCCAATCCCATCTCCAGATAAAAAAATTCATCAAAAACAAGCGACTTGCGTCCAGGATGACGCCCCTGCTCGAGTTCGTGGATTTTTGATTGTTTATCTGGCCAGTGTATCTGGCGGATAGCGTCATGGCGATCGAGAAGCTGATATTTTTTGCGGATAAAATCAGGTGTCGTTGTCGGCAGGTGTTCAACATAGTCGCGGATCAGAGGAAACCAGATTGAGCGCATCTGCTTCTGGCTGATCCCTTCGGTCAAAGGGTAAACCGGGACAATGCGGCCAAAAGAGACAGGATCTTTACGGCTTAACAACGCCATATCGTCATCGCCCTGAATCAGTTCAGAATCAGGATGATGGACCTCACGGGTGGCACCAAAACGTTTTACGTCACCGATAAAAATGGCAGTCTGGCCAATGGGAAAGCGCTTTTCCAGCCAGTTTTTACGATAATGAAACCATTTAAGCGAAATGGTACCGCTATCATCCCCGACGATCACCTCATAGATGCGACGCGCAGTGCGTTTGGTCTGGGATTCTCCTGAAGCTAAAACGGTTCCCTTGAAAACTTCAGGGGAACCGTCGCTTAACTGACGAATAGGTTTAAGTTGGCGGCGATCCTCGTAGCGGTGCGGCAGGTGATAAAAAGCATCTTCCAGGGTAGATAGCCCAAGTTTTTGCAGGCGGGTTTGTACTTTTGGACCAACCCCCTGCAGGATACTTAGGGGCTGGGACAAGATCCATGCAGGATCTGCCGATTTAAGATCAGGCATGATCCAATAAAATCACTGGCTGCGCTCGTTCAGGGCTGTCAGGAGTTCCTCAATATCGAGACCGTGGGCGCGTGCCCCCTGCGCAATAGTCTCGGTAGAGGCACCCAGGCAGCCAACACAGCCCAGGTTAAAATTGGCCAGTATCCTCGCTGCATCCGGGTGCATCTGCAACAACTGGTTAAAGGTCATGTCTTTGGTGATAACCTGATTCATTGAGATCCTCCAGTTTGATGGCACGGCCTTGATTCTCCCAAAAAGTATGAGAAAAAGCAAGGTGTTAGATCTTGTTTAGTTCAACAAAGCACAACGGAAGCCCGGACTGATCAAGCATAATAAATGCGGGTTATCTCATAGACTCGCACCCCTGATGGCACGACAACCCTGACCTCTTCATCAACCCGGTGACCGATCAGAGCCTTGCCGACGGGCGATGTAATGGATATTTTGCCATCTTTAATATCTGCTTCGTCTTCTCCGACAATCTGATAGGTCGCCTCTTTTTCCGTATCGATATCAAAAACAGTGACGGTCGCACCAAAGACAATCTTGTCGCTTTTGATGGTTGCCGGATCAATGACCTGGGCCCGGGCAATCTTGTCGTTTAATTCCTGAATACGCCCCTCGACAAATCCTTGCCGTTCTTTAGCCGCATCATATTCAGCATTTTCCGATAAGTCACCATGGCTGCGCGCTTCTGCTATAGCCTGAACAACCTTGGGTCGTTCAACACGAATCAAGGTTTTCAGTTCTTCCTGCAGTCGCCGATGCCCTTCAACGGTCATTGGTACCGAATTGCTCATTTGTCCTCTCCTAAAAAAAACAGCGGGCGGTGATTCACCGCCCACTGGGTAATTAACTATGTTTTATTACGTTTACAGGTGCTTATAATACTCTTGCAATGGTTTAACGTCAAGGGTTTCTCGCTGCATTGCCAACACCCCGTCGGTTACAGCATTAATGCCGGCAACCGTAGTGAAGTAGGCTATCTCGTTCATCAAAGCTGCCCGTCTGATAGAGTAGGAATCGGCAACTGAAGCGGCACCCAGGGTGGTGTTGAAAACCATGGTAAATTCACGATTTTTAATGGCATCAACGCAGTGCGGTCGGCCTTCTTTGACTTTATTGATGATGGTAATAGGGACTCCGAGGTTGCCGAAGAACCGGGCTGTTCCGGCGGTGGCAACAATCTTGAAGCCAGCGTCGGCCAACCGCTTGATCGCAGCAAAAGCAGGTTGTTTGTCAGCATCCTTGACACTGACAAAAACGGCACCGGCAGTTGGTAACTTAACCCCTGCAGCGAGTTGCGCCTTGGCAAAGGCGCGACCAAAATCGAAGTCGATCCCCATGACTTCGCCGGTCGATTTCATCTCCGGTCCCAACAGGGTGTCAACCCCGGGGAATTTAACAAAGGGGAAAACTGCTTCTTTAACGGAAATATAGGGGGGGATAATTTCACCTGAGATTCCCTGTTCTGCCAACGACTGCCCTGCCATGATCAGTGCGGCGATCTGGGCCAGCGGTCGACCGGTGGCTTTGGAGACAAACGGAACGGTGCGACTGGCGCGGGGATTGACTTCAAGCAGGTAGATGGTGTTGTCCTTGATAGCGTACTGGATGTTCATCAGGCCGACCACCTTGAGTTCCAGCGCCAGCGCTCTGGTCTGCCGACGGATTTCGTCAAGCAATGGCTGTGATAAGGAGATGGGCGGCAAGGCACAGGCCGAGTCACCTGAATGAATACCCGCTTCTTCAATGTGTTGCATGATGCCGCCGATAACCACATCAACACCATCAGCGATGGCATCAACGTCTACCTCGATGGCATCCTGCAGAAACTTGTCAACCAGAATAGGATGTTCCGGCGATGCTTCCACCGCAAACTTCATGTAATTACGCAAACGCTCGACATCATAAACAATTTCCATGGCGCGGCCGCCGAGCACGTAGGAAGGACGCACTACCACCGGGTAACCGATACGTTCGGCAATAATCTCCGCTTCTTCAAAGGATCGGGCAATGCCATTATCGGGCTGCAGCAACTCCAGTTTGTTGAGCAGGGCCTGAAAACGCTCACGATCTTCTGCTCGGTCGATGGCGTCCGGGGAGGTGCCGATCACCGGCACCCCGGCCTGTTCCAGAGCGACAGCCAACTTCAGTGGCGTTTGCCCCCCGTACTGTACAATCACTCCTTCTGGTTTTTCAATGGCAACAATCTCGAGAACATCTTCCAGGGTCAAAGGTTCAAAGTAGAGGCGATCAGAGGTATCATAATCGGTGGAGACGGTTTCCGGGTTACAATTGATCATGATGGTTTCAAAACCTGCAGCCGACAAAGCAAAAGCACCATGAACACAACAGTAGTCAAACTCTATTCCCTGACCGATGCGGTTTGGACCACCGCCTAAAATAATAATTTTGCGCTTATCAGTTGGCTCTGACTCACACTCCGCTTCATAGGTTGAGTAGAAATAGGGTGTATAGGCTTCAAACTCAGCACCGCAGGTATCCACCCGCTTATAAACCGGACGAACGTTATGAGCGTGCCGATACTGTCGAACCGCCAATTCAGAGCTTTTCAGCAGAGTTGCCAGACGCCGGTCGGAAAAACCATACTGTTTGGCCTGACGTATCAGATCGATAATGATGGGATCTTCATGGGACGTCGGCAGCTTAACAGCGAGCAGCTCCCCTTCCATTTCTATCAATTGTGCCAGGTTGGAAAGGAACCAGGGATCAATGCCGCTGAGCTGGTATATTTTGTCAACGCTAAAATCCGCGCGCAAGGCATCGGCCAGATACCAGACCCGTTCCCATCCCGGGACCTGTAGTTTCTGGCTGATCAGCGCCAGTTGATCTTCGTCTAACGGTTTTTTGTAATCCGCCGGATCTGCAAAAATTCGACTTTCCAGACCATAAGAGCCTATCTCCATGGAACGCAGGGCTTTGTGAAAACTCTCCTTGAAGGTCCTGCCAATGGCCATGACCTCCCCTACCGACTTCATCTGGGTAGTCAGGGTCGCATCAGCCTGGGGGAATTTTTCAAAGGTGAACCGGGGAATTTTGGTGACCACATAATCGATGGTCGGCTCAAAAGAAGCCAGGGTTTCTCTGGTGATATCGTTGGAAATTTCATCCAGGCGATAACCGACCGACAGTTTGGCGGCGATTTTTGCGATGGGAAAACCGGTGGCTTTACTCGCCAATGCCGATGAACGAGAAACCCGCGGGTTCATTTCAATCACCACCAGGCGTCCATCCACCGGATTAATGCCGAACTGAATATTGGAGCCGCCGGTATCAACGCCGATTTCACGAATGATTTTCAAGGAGGCATCGCGCAGGATCTGATATTCCTTGTCGGTTAACGTCTGGGCCGGTGCAACAGTAATGGAATCGCCGGTATGGACCCCCATGGCGTCGAAGTTTTCAATGGAACAGATAATAACCACATTATCAGCGCAATCACGCATGACCTCCAGTTCATACTCTTTCCAGCCGATAATCGATTCATCAACCATTACCTCGTTGGTTGGTGAGGCCTCAATGCCAGCCATCACCATTTCTTCATATTCTTCGCGGTTATAGGCAATACCACCACCGCTGCCACCCAGGGTAAAGGAGGGACGAATGATGGTAGGAAAATTGACATACTCGAGGATTTCCATCGCTTCCTGATGATTGTGGGCCAAACCGGAACGAGGCACTTCCAGGCCGATTTTATCCATCGCCCGCTTGAACAGGGTACGATCTTCAGCTTTTTCAATTGACTCCTGGTTTGCACCAATCAGTTCCACCCCGAATTTTTCCAGCACTCCCCGCTTGGCTACTGCCAGGGCGGTATTCAAAGCTGTTTGCCCACCTAAGGTGGGGAGTACGGCATCGGGACGTTCTTTTTCAATAATCCGTTCCAACACATCAGGAGTAACCGGCTCCACGTAGGTACGATCTGCGAAATCAGGGTCGGTCATGATGGTAGCCGGATTGGAGTTGAGCAGGACAACCTCGTATCCCTCTTCTTTTAACGCCTTGCAGGCCTGGGTGCCGGAATAATCAAATTCACAGGCCTGACCGATAACGATAGGTCCGGCACCGATAATCAATATTTTTTTAAGATCTTGACGTTTTGGCATGCTGATCCCTTGGTAAAGAGTGTTATGAAACTGACCATTTGTAATTATTGTGCGGTGATCCCTGACACAGGATTCCTGCTCCGGTGCTGTACAGATACTGCTATTTTCAAAGTCTTACATGGTATTCCTGTAATGAATGAATCTGCTCCGTCCCCTGAATTCGTGCCGCAATCCCCTGCGCTGCCGCCTGGGCTGCCGCTGCTGTGGTAATATAGGGAACCTTGTAGCGGATGGCAGTTTTACGAATATAAGAGTCATCATGTAAACTCAGTCTGCCGATCGGCGTATTGATCACCAGTTGAATCTCACCATTCTTGAGCAGGTCGGTAATATTGGGACGCCCTTCATGCATCTTCTGGACGGTTTCGACATCCACCCCATGCTGTTGCAGGAAGGTTGCTGTCCCAGCGGTCGCACACAACTTGAACCCACTGGCAGCAAAGATAAGCGCCGCACCAAGAACCGCTGGCTTATCAGCTTCAGTGACAGTCATCAGGACCCGGCCACTTAAGGGCAGGCTGGTGCCGGTGGCTTCTTGCGCCCGGTAAAACGCCAGCCCATAACTGCTTGCGAGGCCGAGGACCTCTCCGGTTGAGCGCATCTCCGGACCCAGTACCGGGTCTACTTCGGGAAACATATTGAAAGGGAAAACCGCTTCTTTAACGCCGAAGTAGGGAATAGACTGCTTAAGAGTGGCAGGAATGTCCAGCGACTTACCCAGCATCGCCTGAACGGCCAGACGCGGCATGGGAATGGCGCAAACCTTGGAGACCAGGGGGACGGTACGGCTGGCGCGAGGGTTTGCCTCAAGGATATATACCTGATCCTGGTAAATAGCGTACTGAATATTCATCAGTCCCACCACGCCCATTTCAACAGCGATGCGGCGGGTATATTCGCTGATGGTGTCGATATGCTGAGCCGGGATATTAACCGGGGGAATCACGCACGCTGAGTCGCCGGAATGGACACCGGCCATTTCAATATGCTCCATTACTGCCGGAACAAATGCGGTATGCCCGTCACAGATGGCGTCAGCTTCGGCTTCGATCGCATTATCAAGGAAGCAATCAATCAAAATCGGTCGACCCGGAGAGATATCGACTGCTTTTTGCAGATATTCAAGCAGCATCTGCTCATCATGAACGATCTCCATCGCCCGGCCACCCAGCACATATGACGGGCGAACAATCAGCGGATAGCCGATACGTGCAGCGATGCGGATGGCTTCATCAATACTGGCAGCCATACCGGAAGCCGGCTGCGGGATCCCCAGTTTAACCATCATGGCGTTGAATTGTTCACGGTCTTCGGCCATGTCGATAGTTTCCGGACTGGTACCGATGATCCTGACGCCGGCGGCCTGCAGTTCGGCAGCGATATTCAACGGGGTCTGGCCACCGAACTGCACGACGACCCCTTCCGGCTGCTCCTTGTGATAAATCGCCAGCACATCCTCTACTGTCAGGGGTTCGAAATAGAGTTTGTCCGAGGTGTCATAATCGGTTGATACGGTTTCCGGGTTGCAGTTGATCATGATGGTTTCATAACCGGCATCGCGCAGGGCGAACGCGGTATGAACACAGCAGTAATCGAACTCGATCCCCTGGCCGATCCGGTTCGGGCCACCACCTAATACCATGATTTTCTTACGATCGCTGACCGGCACAGAGTCAGTGATGCTGTAACTTGAATAATAGTATGCGGCATCTTCAACGCCACTGACCGGTACCGCCTCCCAGGCTTCTTCAACCCCAAGGGCTCGGCGTTTTTCACGCACAGATGTTTCAGTAATCCCAAGAATCTGGGCGAGGTAGCGGTCAGCAAAACCGTCCTTTTTAGCCTGGATCAACAACCCATCCGGGGGTAATTTGCCAGGATAGGCAAGAATCTTCTCTTCCAGCTCAACCAGTTCCTTCATCTGCTCAAGAAAATAGGCCTTGATATGGGTGCGCTGATGCAATATTTCAATACTCGCGCCTTTGCGCAGAGCCTCATAGATCATGTAATGACGTTCGCTGCTCGGTTCCACCAGCAGTTCAAGTAATTCATCAAGACTCTTCTGGTTGAAGTCGGCAGCAAAACCAAGACCATAACGACCATTTTCCAGGGAACGAATAGCTTTGTGCAACGCCTCCTTGTAGTTTTTGCCAATACTCATCACCTCGCCGACAGCACGCATCTGGGTGCCGAGACGATCTTTTACCCCTTTGAATTTTTCAAAAGCCCAGCGGGCGAACTTGACGACCACATAGTCACCGGAGGGCGTATATTTTTCCAGGCTGCCATCGCGCCAATAGGGAATTTCATCGAGGGTCAGGCCGGCGGCCAGCATGGCCGATACCAGAGCGATAGGAAAGCCGGTCGCTTTACTCGCCAGGGCTGACGAGCGCGAGGTACGTGGATTGATTTCAATGACAACGACGCGGTCGCTGACCGGATCGTGGGCAAACTGCACATTGGTGCCCCCGATCACCTCAATCGCTTCAACAATGCGGTGGGCGTAATCCTGCAGGCGCTCCTGCATTTCCTGCGGCACCGTAAGAAAAGGAGCGGTGCAGAAAGAGTCGCCGGTATGAACCCCCATGGCATCGACGTTTTCAATAAAACAGACGGTGACCTTCTGGTTTTTTGAGTCACGCACGACCTCAACTTCAAGCTCTTCCCAACCCAGAACCGATTCTTCGATAAGAATCTGGCTGACCGGACTTAACGACAGGCCACGGGAGGCAATCTCTTCAAATTCTTCGAGATTGTAAGCAAATCCGCCACCGGTTCCCCCCATGGTATAGGCGGGACGAATAACCACCGGCAATCCGGTCTGCCTGACAATTTCACGGGCTTCATCCATGCTGGTGGCAATGTCACTGGCCGCCGTTTCAATATTGAGAGAAGCCATGGTCTGCTTGAAGGTATCGCGATCTTCACCGCGTTTGATCGCATCAAGATTAACGCCAATCACCTCAACCTGGTATTCTTCGAGAATGCCGGCTTCCGCCAGGGCCATCGACAGGTTCAGTGCCGTTTGCCCACCCAGGTTGGGCAAAAGGGCATCGGGACGCTCCTTGGCAATGATTTCCGTCAGGGTTGAAACATTAAGAGGCTCAATATAGGTGGCGTCAGCCATTCCCGGATCGGTCATGATGGTGGCCGGGTTGGAATTGACCAGAATAATGCGATACCCGAGCTTGCGCAGAGCTTTGCAGGCCTGGGTGCCGGAATAATCAAATTCACAGGCCTGTCCGATGATAATCGGGCCGGAACCGATGATCAAAATGCTGTTAATATCCTCACGCTTGGGCATTGTCTCTCCTTCGTTGGTAACTACTTGTGTTCCTGCATCATTGCAATGAACCGATCGAACAGATAGGCAGCATCATGGGGCCCGGGTGAAGCTTCCGGGTGGTACTGGACGGAATAAGCCGGATATTCAAGATGGGCTATGCCCTCGACCGTCTCATCATTGAGATTAATATGGGTCACCTTAACCCGATCCGCATCCAGGGTTTTGGCATCGACGGCAAAACCATGGTTCTGTGAGGTAATTTCTACCTGCTGGCGCTGATAATCGAGAACCGGCTGATTCCCGCCTCGATGACCGAATTTTAGCTTATAGGTCTCGGCACCACAGGCGATGGATAGCAACTGATGACCCAGACAGATACCGAAGATCGGTACCGTGCCCAGCAGTTCACGGATTGTCTTTTGCGCATAATGTAGGGGTTCAGGATCACCGGGACCGTTACTCAAAAAGACCCCATCCGGGTTAAGCTTGAGGACCTCAGCGGCACCGGTATCTGCTGGCACAACGGTGACGTTACAGCCACGCATGGTCAGGTTGCGCAGGATATTGCGTTTAATCCCAAAATCAAAGGCCACCACCTGGTATTGAGCGGTTGCTGGATCAACTTCCGGATAACCATCGGTCAAGCTCCAGAGCCCCTGATGAAACTGGTAAGGAGCCTGACAGGTCACCTCGCGCACCAGATCTCGACCGACCAGACCGGGTGCTGCCTGGGCCTTTTTGACCAGACTCTGCGGATCCGTATCCAGGGTTGAGATAATGCCGGTTTGAGCCCCCGTGGTGCGAATATGTCGCACCAGCGCGCGGGTATCAACCCCTTCGATGGCAACGATATTGTTCTGTTTCAAATAGGCATCGAGGGTCATCTGTGAGCGGTAATTACTCGGGAAAGGACAGGACTCACGCACGACAAAGCCTGAGAGGTGGGGCCTGGCCGATTCAATGTCCTCATCATTGATGCCACAGTTGCCTATCTGTGGATAGGTCATGGTGACGATCTCACCGTGATAGGAAGGATCGGTGAGAATCTCCTGATAACCAGTCATACTGGTATTAAAAACTACCTCGCCGGTTACCTCTCCGGCAACACCGAGGGATGTGCCGATAAAATACTTGCCGTCGGCCAATGCCAATACTGCTTTCATTTGCGCCTCTATGAATTGATGTTTGTTTTTAACGCTGATAAACCGTCCGGCCCGCCAGCAGCGTTCTTATTGCTGCTCCGCGCATGAGCCATCCGTCGAAGGGGGTATTTTTACTCTTTGATTTAAGTTGCCGGGCATCCAGGGTCCATTCAAGGTCCGGATCAATAATGGTTAGATCGGCAACCGCACCAACTTCAAGAGAACCTCGATCAATGCCGATAATGGCAGCAGGTTGGCAGGTCATCAGGGCAATCGCCTGCTGACGACTGATGATGCCATCCCTGACCAGATTCATGGTTAAAGGGAGCATGCTCTCAAGTCCGACAATGCCGTTCAGGGCAATGGCAAACTCGACATTTTTTTCGTCGTAATGATGAGGAGCGTGATCCGTCGCAATAGCGTCGATGGTTCCATCAGCCAGACCGGCACGGACGGCATCAACGTCCGCCTGACTGCGTAGTGGCGGATTCATTTTGGCGTTGGTGTTATAGCCTCGGACCGCTTCATCAGTCAGGGTAAAGTGGTGGGGGGTCGCTTCACAGGTCACCTTGACCCCGCGTGCCTTGGCCTGTCTGACCAGCTCAACACTTCCTTTAGTTGACACATGGGCAACATGGAGACGGCTGTTAGTGAATTCAGCCAGCATGATGTCCCTGGCAGTGGCAGCATCTTCAGCAACCCAGGGAATGCCCTTAAGGCCCAACTCGGTGGCCACCTCCCCTTCATTCATGCACCCCTCCCCCACCAGGGTTAAATCTTCAGCATGGGAGATGATCGGTGCCCCAAAAGTGTCAGCATATTCAAGGGCCCGCCGCATCAGTTCACCACTGACAACCGGCATGCCATCGTCGGAAAAAGCCACGCAACCGGCAGCTTTGAGTTCACCCATCTCTGAAAGAACATCCCCCTTCATCACCTGGCTGATCGCCGCCACCGGGTAGACATTGGCGCTGCCATCCCGGCGCGCTTTATTGATGATGTATTCAACCACGGGCACCGTATCTATCACCGGCCTGGTATTGGGCATACAGGCTACTGAGGTAATCCCTCCGGCAGCGGCGGCGCGGGTGCCACTAATGATATCCTCCTTGTATTCAAGGCCCGGATCGCGCAGATGGACATGGATGTCAATTAGCCCCGGGACAACCAGTAGCCCGTCTGCAGCAATGATTTCAGCATCATTTGTCGTCAGACCAGCACCAACGGCGGTGATCCGACCATCCTCAATCAAAATATCATAACGACCATCCATGTTATTTTTAGGATCAAGTAAATGTCCATCTTTAACAAGAATTTTCATATTATTTCCTCATGTAAAGGTTTAATCGTTTTGAACTGACTCGCCACCGGAAACCAGATAGAGAAGTGCCATCCGCACAGCAACGCCATTTTCCACCTGATCAAGAATGACATTGTGCGGGCCATCGGCCACCAGAGAAGAAATTTCCACTCCGCGATTTATCGGGCCGGGGTGCAGGACAATGACATCCGGCTTGGCCAGTTGAATATTCTCCGGATTCAAACCATAAAAGCGGGCATATTCGCGTACTGAAGGGATCAGGGTTTTGCCCTGACGCTCACGTTGAATACGCAGCATCATGATACAGTCGACATCGCGAATAGCTTCGCGCAGATCGGTATAAACCTCACAACCAAGCTTTTCCAACCCCGGTGGTAACATGGTGCGTGGACCGGCCACCCGTACTTTTGCACCCAGTTTGTTCAGACAGTAGATATTTGAGCGTACCACCCTGCTATGGGTGATATCACCGGCGATGGTTATGGTCAGCCCTTCGATTTTCCCTTTATGCTGGCGGATGGTAAAGGCATCGAGCAAGGCCTGACTGGGATGTTCATGGGTACCATCACCGGCATTGATGACCGAACACTTCAGGCGCTGGGCCAGATAGTCACAGGCACCGGATGCACTGTGGCGCATGACAATAATGTCAGGGTGCATGGCCTCGATATTTTTAGCCGTATCTTCTAGGGTTTCACCTTTCACCACGGATGAGGATGAGGCGCTGATATTGATGGTATCGGCAGAAAGGCGTTTGCCGGCGATTTCAAAAGAAGTGCGGGTTCTGGTACTGGCTTCGAAAAACAGATTAACGATGGTTTTGCCACGCAGGGTTGGTACCTTCTTGATCTGACGGTTGTTGATCTCTTTGAAACTGGCGGCGCTATCGAGAATAAAATGGATTTCCGCTGCTGACAGATCCTTGATGCCCAGAATATGTTTCGGATTGAAATTCATGTGTATCCTCCGCCGTTAGCTTTTGAGCAGATAAATTGCTCGGGGAATGTTCTGTTCGTCAAAATCAACCTTGATCTGCTCATTACGGGAGGTGGGCAGATTGCGACCGATATAATCAGGACGAATTGGCAGTTCCCGATGGCCACGATCAATCAGGATGGCCAACTGAATACTCTGCGGACGCCCCAGATCCATCACCGCATCCATCGCGGCACGAATAGTACGGCCGGTGAAAAGAACATCATCAACCAGCACGACCCGCTTTCCATCAAGATTAAAACGTATATCGGTCTGCCCCACAGCCAGATGTCCGCGCGAGGCCAGATCATCGCGGTACATGGTGATATCAATACTGCCGAAGGGCACAGTGACGGACTCAATTTCGTTGATCCGTCGTTGAATCTGCTCGCCGAGATAGGCCCCCCCGGTACGAATTCCAATCACTACCAGATCCTCAACGCCTTTGTTTTTTTCAATAATTTCGTGGGCAATGCGGGTCAGTGCGCGATTCACTCCGTCCAGATCGAGAATTTCAACCGATTCAGTCGTCACAAGTACCTCCGGCAACATAAAGGGCATAAAAAAACACCTGTGCAGCAGATGTACACAGGTGTTTGGGATTCTGATATGAATTGTGAAGCATTGGTTCTCCCTTGCTGATCTCTCGGATCAGTTTAAAGGGTAAAAGAATTTACGGTTTCGGAAGTTACAACGCCCACCAGGGGCTTGTCAATAGGGCAAACTGGAAGTTTATTTTAATGAATGGGGCGGCCGATACGATCGAAGCGAATTTTGTCAATAAAACTTGCCTGGGCGTCCCATGACCAGTATTTAATGAAGGCCAGCCCTTTGACTTTTGAGTCATCAACGAATCCCCAGAAACGACTGTCGTAGGAAAAATCGCGATTATCCCCCATCACAAAATACTGATTCTCAGGGACCTTGACGGGTGCCATATTGTCGCGAGGCCCGGCAACGGCAGGCAGAACCTGGTTGTCCCGATGAATTTCCTGGTCAAATTCAAGCAGTTCACCATTGACAAAAACCTGCTTGGCGCGAATTTCAACCACATCACCAGGCAGTCCGATCAGCCGTTTGATAAAATCACGACGCTGAAAATAGGACTTCCCCTCATCCTCAGGAAATTCGAAGACGATCACATCGCCACGCTGGGGACTGCGGATGGCCAGATAGCGATCATCACTGAAAGGCAGCCTGGTGCCATAGATAAATTTATTGACCAGCAGATGATCACCTATCAGCAGGGTGTCAAGCATCGATCCGGAAGGGATTTTGAACGCCTGAAAAACAAAAGTGCGGATAATCAGCGCCAGAACAACAGCGATAATGAGCGCTTCTGACCATTCGCGGTACCAGGGTTTATTTGATTCGACCTGCTTTTTCTTTTTACCAAACAATGCCATGATTCTACTCTTTGATTTTAAGGATTGCTAAAAAAGCCTCTTGCGGTAACTCAACGCTGCCCACCTGTTTCATCCGTTTTTTTCCTGCCTTCTGCTTTTCCAGCAGCTTGCGCTTACGGGTGATGTCACCACCGTAACATTTTGCGGTCACATCCTTGCGCAGCGCCTTGACCGTTGAACGGGCTATCACTTTATTGCCGATTGCCGCCTGGATAGCAACCTCATATTGCTGTCTGGGGATGAATTCTTTCATTTTAGACACCAGCTCACGACCACGGTATTGCGCTTTGTCATTGTGAACAATCAACGATAAGGCATCGACAACTTCGCCATTGATCAGAACATTCAGGCGCACCAGGCGGCTGGCCCGGAAATCCAGATGTTCGTAATCAAGCGAAGCATAGCCACGACTGATTGATTTGAGCCGATCAAAGAAATCGAGAACAATCTCGTTCAACGGCAATTCAAACACAATCATCACGCGATTAGCAGTCAGATACTTGATTTCGCGCTGGATACCGCGCTTTTCAATACACAGACCCAGCACCGCTCCAACAAATTCATTGGGAACATGGACCGAAGCCAGGACAAAGGGTTCTTCAATCTGCTGAATCATCTGAATATCAGGGAGCATGTTGGCGCTTTCAACGTTTAACACCTCTCCCTTGACCGTCGTCACCCGGTAAACAACCGTTGGCGCCGTGGTAATCAGTTCAACGTCGAATTCTCGCTCCAGACGTTCCTGGATAATCTCCATATGCAGCAGGCCGAGGAAGCCACAACGAAAACCGAAGCCCAAAGCGAGGGAATTTTCCGGTTCAAAGGAAAAAGCTGCATCATTTAGACGTAGTTTTTCCAGGGCATCACGCAGGGCGTCATACTCACCACTGTCAATGGGATAAAGACCCGAAAACACCATGGGCTTGACCACCTGATAACCGGGCAGCGCTTTTGCTGCCGGCTGATGGTGATGGGTCAGGGTATCACCAACCTTGGCATCTTCGACCACCTTGATACCGGCGATAACAAAACCCACCTCGCCGGCTGCAAGATTTGTCAATTCGACCGGATGCGGACTGAAAGCTCCGACCTTGTTAACCTCATAGATGCCACCTGTTTGCATCAGGCGGATCTTGTCCCCCTTTTTTACGGTACCTTCAAAAATTCGCACCAGGATAATAACGCCCTGATAGGAATCGTACCAGGAGTCGAAGATCAGTCCCTGCAATAACCCCTGCGGATCGCCCTTGGGGGGTGGAATTTTCTTGACCAGGGCTTCGAGAATTTCAGGAATTCCCCTGCCTTCCTTGGCGCTGGCAAAAATAGCATCACTGGTATCGATCCCGATGATCTCTTCGATCTCTTCACAGACGCGCTGGGGTTCGGCACTAGGCAGATCGACCTTGTTAAGGACCGGGAAAACTTCCAGATCCTGATCAATGGCCATATACACGTTGGCCAGGGTCTGGGCCTCAACCCCCTGGGCGGCATCAACAACCAGCAAAGCGCCCTCACAGGCAGACAGAGAACGACTGACTTCGTAGGAAAAGTCAACATGCCCCGGGGTATCAATCAGGTTGAGGATATAAGACTGACCATCCTGAGCCTTGTAGGTCAGTCTGACGGCCTGGGCCTTGATGGTAATACCGCGCTCTTTCTCCAGCTCCATTTTGTCCAGGTACTGATCAGATTTTTCCCGATCGGTCAGGGCACCGGTTGCTTCAAGCAAACGGTCAGCTAGGGTGGATTTACCGTGATCAATGTGGGCAATGATGGAAAAGTTACGAATCTTAGTAAGGTCCATGTTGGCTCGATTAAAAGGAAATATTTAAAAAGTTTATCATCCTAAGCAGTAATGTTCAGCTTGTAAAGAATAAACGAAAAGGCCCGAGAACATTGCTATGGAGTGCTGTTAGGGGGATATTTTTGCTGGCGGTTGCGTGCCAGCAGGCTCCACCCTTCCGCTACCATCATTCCTGCGATAATCAGGGCGCCGCCGAACCAGGCCAATGTAGATAATCGGTCACCTGCCAGCCAGATGGAAAAGATCGCTGCAAATACCGGTTCAAGGGTATAAATAAGCGCCGCGCGGGTTGGTGTGGTGCGGTTCTGAAAGCTGGTCATGGCCCAAAAGGCATAGGCTGTCGCGAACACCGCGGTAATCATCAAGGCCGACAGCAATGAAAAAGTCCAGGTTGGTGGCCAGGACACCGGTTCAAACGCCAGACTGCCTGCTCCTGCCAGAAGGGCCATTGTCCCGATCTGGACACAGGCTAAAGCCCGGCCGTCATAACCTCGGGTAAATACATCCAGACCTAGAATATGCAGGGCAACAAAGACTGAACAGATCAGCACCAGCAGATCGCCTGGATTAAAGCTCCAGGGGGACCGCCAGGTCAGCATGAAAAGACCAATAATTGCCAGGACAACGCCGATTTTAGAGCCGGTAGCTGCCGGTTTTTTCAGCAGCGGGCCCGCTAATAGCGGCACCCAGATAACATTGAGACCCGTCAGAAATCCGGCGTTTGATGAACTGGTCAGGGCCAGACCGTAGGTCTGAAACAGATAAGACAAAAACAGCAGGACCCCAAGAATAAATCCTGCCAGCCAGCCACGCCGGTCGAGGGTGGCAAAGCCTGATCGTCCCGCCAATGGAGCAAGCAACAGCGCGGCTATGGCAAAACGAACCCACAAAAAACACAAAACCGGTACTTCGGTAATCGCATCCTTAACAATTGGAAACGTTGCCCCCCAGAACAGGGTCACTGAAATCAACATCAATTCAGCGTTGAGTTGGCGCCGATTGATTTTAGCTAAATCGAAAAGTGACATGAAAGTGTACTTCTTTAACTCAAGGGGCTTGTTTATAGTGAAATTCACATGATATAAGAAAAAAAAAGAATTACCATGTGGCAGCTTGTAAACCCATCAAAACAACGTCATACCACCAACCTTCAAGTAAGCGACAGGTTTACTTGGCAAAGAAGGGATCCTTGATGAATCACCAGGATCGATCAAAACGGGAACCTGTCGAAGTGATCTGTCCGCGCTGCCGTTACACTGAGATCATCTATCTTCCAGTAGAAGACCTGCCCCTGTGCCCACAGTGTAGAATCCGCATGTCTATATCTGAACTTCTCGATGAAGGCAAATCCTATTGATAGAGTCACGCAGTTTATCGTCGTCAGATGAGGTCCACGACGCATCTGACATAACATTAGATTTAAGTATGGAGGATGATCGATGAAACTTGTAAAAATCATGCTGGCTTTTCTGTTGTCTGTCAGTTTACTGGCTCCTGCCTTCGCAACTGCCGACGTCCTTGACGACATTCTGCAGCGCGGAGTATTACGGGTCGGCATGGAGCCCGGTTACATGCCGTTTGAATTAACCAACCAGCGCGGTGAGATTATCGGCTTCGATGTGGATATCGCCCGCCGCATGGCCAACGCCATGGGAGTCAAGCTGGAGCTGGTCAGCACCGCCTGGGATGGGATTATTCCCGCCCTGCTGACCGATAAATTCGATATCATCATGAGCGGTATGACCCTGACCCAGCAGCGTAACCTGTCGGTTAACTTTGCCGATCCCTACATCGTTGTCGGTCAGACCGTCCTGATCCGCAAGGAAATCGCCGATGAGGTCAAGTCGTATCGTGATCTGAACGACCCCAAATACAAAGTCTCGTCAAAACTCGGCACAACCGGCGAGCAAGCGGTTCAGCGGATGATTCCGCGCGCGCAGTACGTTTCTTTTGAAACCGAGCAGGAAGCGGTTCTCGATATGCTCAACGGCAAGGTTCACGCGGTGGTATATGACCTTCCCCTGCTCTCGATTACCAACGCCCAGCGTAATGATGGCAATCTGGTGTTTCTTGATGAGCCTTTCACCCATGAGCCCCTGGCCTGGGCTATCCGCCGCGGCAACTACGATTTTCTTAACTGGCTCAACAACTTCCTCAACCAGATTAAGAACGACGGAACTTATGAGCAGATCTACAACAAGTGGTTCGTCAGTGATGAGTGGTTGAAGCAGATCCAGAACTGATTTTTACCTCAAAGAGCGGACGTCCCGATCGACACTGGTGTTGGATGTCCGCTCTTTCCCATCTTTAAAAGCTACAAAAAGGGTGAACATTCACGTGAACAGCTATCGTAAAGACTGGCATTGGCGGTTATTGACGATATTAATCCTGGTTGCCATCGGTGTGGGACTCTGGGTGGCGACCAGTAAGGTCAATTATACCTGGCGCTGGAACCGTGTTCCTCAGTATTTCGTTTACCATCATGAAATCGTTAAACGATCTGCTTACGATAGCCGTGTTATCGAAATTGAGGCCATTGGCGACTCAACCACCGTAACGATTCGCAATCAATTCGATGAAGTGGAATCCTTTACCGTCGATTCCGATACCTTGAGGGTTTACCCGGACGAAAGCCTCTTTGCCGGGGATCAGATTGGTTCTACCTTCAAATGGGAAATCGGCCCCTTATTGTATGGCCTCGGGGTAACGTTATGGATTTCTGCCATTTCCAGCATCATCGGTCTTATCATCGGCCTGATTACCGGCCTCTGCCGGCTATCAAAAAATGCCACTCTGCGCCAATTGTCGATTATTTATATTGAGATTATTCGTGGCACACCCCTGCTGGTGCAGATATTTATTGTCTACTTCTTTTTCGGCACGGTACTTAACATCGACCGTATGCCTGCGGGCATTGCTGCCCTGTCGATTTTTGCCGGCGCCTATGTTGCAGAAATTATTCGCGCCGGAATCCAGTCCATTCCCAAAGGCCAGATGGAAGCTGCCCGCTCCCTCGGGATGAATACTCCCCAGGCGATGATTCATATTGTTCTTCCTCAGGCGTTCAAGCGCACCCTGCCGCCCCTGGCCGGGCAGTTTATCAGCCTCATCAAGGATTCGTCACTGGTGTCGGTGATCGCTATTACCGATCTGACCAAGGCGGGTCGAGAGGTTATTACCTCGACCTTTGCCACCTTTGAAATCTGGTTTGTTGTCGCATTTCTTTATCTTACCCTTACTTCAGTTCTCTCTCAGGTGATCGCCTGGGTTGAACGGAGGCTAGCAGTCAGTGATTAAAACCATCGATCTGAAGAAAACTTTTCATGGCCGTGGGCAGGTGGTGCATGCCGTTGATGGCATTACCACGCACATTACATCCGGTGAGGTGGTGGTTGTTATCGGCCCGTCAGGGTCAGGCAAATCTACCTATCTGCGCTGTTTAAATGGTCTGGAAGAACTGACTTCCGGGCATATTTACATTGATGGGGTTGACCTGGCAGATCGCAAAACCGACATGAACAAGGTGCGGCGCGAAGTTGGGATGGTCTTCCAGCAGTTCAACCTGTTCCCACACAAAACCGTGCTTGAAAATCTCGTTCTGGCGCAAACGGTTGTGCGTAGAAGAAAAAAGGTTGAGGCCGCAGAAAAAGCCCGAGCCCTGCTGAAGAAGGTCGGGATCCCCGAAAAGGAAATGGAATATCCGATACGACTATCAGGGGGACAGCAACAGCGGGTAGCTATTGCCAGAGCATTAGCGATGGATCCGAAAGTCATGCTGTTTGATGAGCCTACCAGTGCTCTTGATCCGGAGATGGTGGGCGAGGTCCTTGAGGTCATGAAACAACTGGCGCGTGAAGGAATGACCATGGTCGTTGTCACCCACGAGATGGGTTTCGCTCGTGAGGTTGCTGATCGGGTCCTGTTTATGGATCACGGCAAGCTGGTCGAAGAAGGTACCCCCGAACATTTTTTCACCAACCCGCAGGAAGAACGGGCCAAACTCTTTTTAAAGCAGGTGCTTTAGGTTTTTCCTGATCTAATCATTGCTATTTGATTTCCACCGGCAGTTTCATTGCCTGCCAGGCAGCATATCCACCTAAAAGTGCATAAACGCGTGTATAGCCATTATTGGCAAGAATCAGCGCCAGACCGGCGCTGGAGGACTCTTTCGGTCAGGTACAGTAGGTCACAACGACCATGTCACTCGGCACCGTTCGCTTAAATTCATCAAATTCTGCTTGTGATGTGATGCGCAGTGCGCCGGGGATCTTATCAACCGCCTGCTGCCACTGGCCCGGCGTTCGCGTATCAACAAAAACAACCGGTTGCTGACTTTGCAGGGCGTGAAGATCGACGACATTAATACGTGGGACCTGATCCGGATGAGCAGGTATTGCAGCCAGCGCAGTTGATGAGGACAAGACCAGCCCCAGGACCAAAAAAACATTGATGGTTTTATATAGCATTATAACCTGCTCCTTAAACCTTTGGGTGATGGTTTTGGTTATCGTAAGGTTTCCTTCAGGTAGTCCAAAAACCGTTGCCACGACTTTCTGTCAGCGTCTTCACGGTAACGATCTGAGCCGAACACTGTAAAAGCATGAGGGGCGCCACTGTAGGTGATCATTTCGTGGACAACCTTTTGCTCCTCCAGTTCTTTTGCCAGCTGGGCAAAGTCATCCATGCTGACAGCAGTGTCTGCTGTACCGTGGAGAATTAGGACTGAGCCTTTGGTTTCGGCATAATTCTGTCCTTCAGGTGTCGTCAGGCCACCATGAAATGAAACAAATCCCTTCAACGGGGCTCCGGACCGTGCCAGTTCCAGAATGACAGCTCCGCCAAAACAGTAGCCAATGGCTACGGCGTTGTCCACGTTTGCCCCTTGATCAGTGGCTGCAGCCAATGCCCCTTGCAGAAGTTTGCGCATCTTTTCGCGGTCCTGATAGAGAGCGTTGGTTAGTCGCCGCCGATCATCGATCTGGGCAGGACGAACCCCTTTACCAAACATGTCTGCAGCAAAAACCGCGTATCCCTGTTCCGCAAGCATCTGTGAGCGTTGAATTTCGTATTGACCAAGGCCGTCCCAATCATGAATCAGCAAAACGAAGGGTGCTGCAGGTGACGGACTGATGAAATAACCTTCATAGGTAACACCATCAATCCGATAATCAACTACTGCGCCGGCAGCAAAACTGCTGGCAGCAAAAAGAAGACTGAACATCAAAGCAACAAGTAATTTTTTCATGGCATATTCTCCATCGGTAATAGATGACCTGTGTTGTCAACTATACCAGAGGCTGCGCAAAAAAGGGACTACCTGCAATAATTTTATATTGAAAGGCTATTGGCCAGATAGGGATACATGGGATTGATCGGGCGAATTCCGGCCTCGCTGATTTTTCTCAGTTCGGTTAATGCAATGGTCGACCCCTTCAGACCAACCATTGTTCCAGTATGTCCCTGAATCAACCCGTCTACCGCAGCACGTCCGAAACGTGCCCCCAACAGACGGTCAAAGGCTGAAGGGGAACCGCCCCGCTGATAGTGGCCAAGAACAATCACCCTGGTTTCAAAGCCGATACTGTCTTTGATCTGAGCCGCGATATCCTCAGCACGGCCGGCACCTTCAGCCACCATGATGATACTGTTGTTACGCCCTTCCTGGTAGCGCTGGCGCAAATCCTTACAAATCTGTGCCAGGTCATAAGGTTCTTCAGGAATCAAGCTGAACTCAGCACCGGTTGCTATCGTTGCGGCTACCGTCAGATAACCGCAATTACGCCCCATGATTTCAACGACAAAAGCGCGGGTATGGGAGGATGCGGTGTCCTTGAGGTTATCAACCGCCCGGACGATATTATTCAGCGCGGTATCAACACCCAGGGACAGATCCGTATATGGTATGTCATTGTCTATTGAAGCAGGAATTCCGACGACCGGGATACCTTGTTGTTGAATAGCCAACCCACCCGCCAGCGACCCATCGCCACCGATCACCACCAAGCCCTCGACCCCGAGTCCTTTTAAGTTGTCACAAGCAAGGCGCAGACCGGCTTCGGTGCGCATTTCTTTGCAGCGTGCGCTTTGCAGGAAAGTGCCGCCGCGCTGCAGAATACCGCTGACCGATTTAGTCGTCAGTTTTTCATACAATCGATCAATCAAACCCTGATACCCCTTTTGTACTCCAAACACCTCGATGCCGGACACCAGGCTGGCGCGCACTACGGCTCTGACCGCAGCGTTCATTCCGGAACAATCCCCTCCGCTGGTCAATACAGCTATTCGTTTAAGCATGTTGTTTTCCTTTCATATGGAAATTATTACATGATTGTTGAAGATAAAAGACGAATAAAGAATTTTCTCAATTTCAATTTTAATTTCTCTCATTTGTTTCGGATAGATAGTTATATTTCAAATAGTTTTTTTCAGGTTCACAAAAAAACATTTTTTTTGTAGTCGTTATCCTTGACTGAAAAAAAAAAGGGATCTAAATTGCCGACAATCGAACATACTCTAGCAGAATAAATACGGGTTGGACAAAATTATGATAGATCCTTTTTCAATGGCTTACACCGCAATCGGCGGCCTTGGCATCTTTATCCTCGGCATGAAATTTCTCTCAGACAGTCTGCAGATGCTGTCTGGTGGGGTTATCCGCAAGGTCATCTCATCACTGACCAATAATCGTTTTCTGGCGGTTCTTGTTGGTATTTCGGTGACGGCGTTTGTTCAATCATCATCTATCTCAACTGTTATGGTGGTTGGTCTGGTCAACGCTGGCCTGATGCAACTGACACAGGCCATCGGTTTTATCCTCGGCGCCAACATCGGCACCACGGTTACTGGTTGGATACTGGCGATTAAAATTGGAAAATACGGGTTATTATTGGTCGGTCTCGGCATTTTTCCCATGATCTTTTCCAAAAATGATCGAATTACGGCAACGGCTCGAGTCATGGTTGCCCTGGG